>OLFY01000250.1_pt1 | contig 85071 bp, 83 predicted proteins | sample 1605611 | NCBI WGS metagenome assembly OLFY01 (sample SAMEA3888923, study PRJEB22519) | human gut metagenome | biome: human gut; feature: human-associated habitat; material: faeces | place: Denmark | collected 2011 | reverse complement strand
AGTCTGTATTAATTGAAGAAAATGAAACCGTTCTAAATTGTGACGACCAAACATAAAGACTGCACCGACCGCTTGGAGCAGATCAACCCGACCCTGGCGCAGAGTGTCCGCAAAGTTCTTGACGTGAACAAACAGGAACGCCACATCCGCGGCGGACTTGCCACCCGGGAGAAATATCTTCACCAGCATCGGCACGCAGGATAAAGAGAGTAACAGAACAAAAAGCTCTTATAATTTCGGACATCAACGAGTCGATTTCATGGGATAAAAGATAACAACAGAACAAAAAACTCCGCACAGATATTCTGGAGAAGCATCATATATAGACGATTCATTCGAATATCCTTGCGGAGTTTTTATACAACTAATTATTTCCAAGAATTATGATGTCTCGAATTGTAAAAACACAGCCTTCATAATCACAAGAACAACATCACCAGTTTAAAGATCCAGTTGGCGACGACCCCGGCGCAGAGTCCACCGATCGTGTGGCTTAAAATTGCCTTTCCGGTCAGCTTGTTCACTTTAAGTGAAGACATCATAGCCACATGTGTGCTGAGGTATCCGCTCCAGCACATGCACATTGCAGTGAATACGGCTACGTCATTGGCGAGGACGGTTCCGGCTTCTGCCATGTGCGGTACCAGTCCGATTGCGGCACCGGCAGCACCGAGTGCCGTGATCGGAACGGAGATTCCGGATGCATCTGTGAATCCAAAAAGCGGTGATAAGATGAATTCAAGCTTCTTTCCAAGCCATGGAAGGAAAGCGATTCCTTCATAAGCGGCACCGGTGTAAGTTCCGTCTGCAGATGCGCCGTTGGTTAGCATCATGACCAGTGTACAGATGGTGATAACGCCCGGGATGATGGCAAGGCCGACATCCACACCGTTTTTACCACCCTCAAGAAGTGCCTCGATGGCACGTCCGCCGATGCCTCCGTCACGGATCTCGCGGGTATTCATGATGGCATCCATGTCTTCATGTTCTTCGAACTGTACGCAGTATTCTTCGGTTCCATATTCTTTCTTGGTGAAATGAAGCATGATGCGGACACTGATGATACTGCCGATTATAGCGGAAAAGTTACCGACCAGTACAGCAGTTCCGGCGTGTCCACCTTTTAACTTCAGACCGATCATGAATGTACTTACAATCAGTCCCATTCCGAAAGATGTTCCAAGGTTCGTTAAAGCCGGAAGCTGGAATTTTTTGAAATATTTACGGAAATTCTTATCTTCAGCAAGTCCCAGGATTGCCGGATTGTCGGACAGATAAGTAGTGATTACACCGAGTGCTGCGGCACCCGGCAGATTATAAAGTGGCTTCATCAGCGGTGACAGTAATTTATTCACCATCGAAATGACACCGAATTCTGAGAACAGTCCTGAAATGGCTCCGGCAAGAACCGCGATTGCCATAATATAGAAGACTGTCTCAAGAAGCAGCTGGTAGCCGGTGTTCATCAATGTGTTCAGCATATTGACACCGCCCATTTTCATACCCATACCACCGAAAATTCCTAAAAAGATTGCCAGAAAGACGAATCCTTCAAGACTGATGGATTTTTTTGTTCTTTTGTTTCCCATAAAAAACCTCCAATATTTTATACACGTATTTTATCCAAGTTTCCCAGCTTATATAAAACGCATAGTAATAAGATACTATATAATTAAATAGAAGTCAATCGTTGTTTACAAATTGTGCATATAAGATAAAATGATAGTAGATAATAAAAATAAATTATGTATAATTATTATGAATTGAAAAAATTTTATTGAAATGCTAATATAAAAATGGATATATTAATAAAAGAGATAAATAAATCGGATATATGAAATGTTGTTAAAAATTGCAAAAAGTTAAAATTAAGGAAGAGAATGAAGGAGGACAGCAGACTGTGGCAACAGTTGGAGGAAACAGACAGGAAAAGAGAAAAAGGATTATGTCGTATTTCATCAATGCGACAATTGAATTAATGGAAAAAGAAGGAATTGAGAATCTGACGATCAGGAAGGTTGCAGAACAGGCAAAATACAACAGTGCAACGCTGTATCATTATTTCTCTAATCTGGATGAACTGGAATTATTTGCAAGTGTAAAATGTCTGGATGAATATATGCAGGAAACGTTGATACACAAGGCCGAGGGAAAGGATTTTCAGGAGTGGTATCTGGGACAGTGGCGCTGCTTTTGCAGACATTCGTTCCAGAGACCGAGAATCTATAACTTCTTATTCTTCAGTCCGGAAGGGACACAGAACCTGAATGAGGTTTTCCGGAGATATTATGAGATTTATCCAAATGAAAAGGAAGAAAAGACAGAAGATTACGAAGGATTTTTGAAAGAAGGAGATTTCTTCAAACGCAACGAAGATCTGCTAAGAGATGTGATCAGAGAAAGAAATTATGAGATATCTGAGCAGGAGATTAAAGAACTGAATGAAATGAGTGTGCTGATCTATCGGGGAATGCTTGCAATCATGCGAAGTGACAGGGACAAGCCGACGGTAGACGAGGCGGTGGATAAGACAGTCAGATATCTGGCGAAGACACTGGATGCGTATCATCTGGGATAGGGTAAGATATAATCTGGAAGGAGGTATTCCCCGTGAGAATAATTGTCATAGAAGATAATGAGTTATATAAGAACGAACTGTTACAATGTCTGGAACAGGAAGAGTCGGATATAGAGATCGTGGGGAGTGCGTCCAACGGGGCAGAAGGTCTTGCGCTGACCGAAAAACTGATACGGGATAATCTCACACCGGATGTGATATTTACGGATGTCCGGATGCCGGAGATGGATGGATTCGAGATGATCGAGGCATTGCAGAGAAGAGGGATATCCTGCAAAATTGTGGTTACAAGTTCCTGCCCGGAATTCCTTTATGCGAAACGTGCGATGGAGCTTGGTGCTGTAGATTTTCTGGTCAAACCGTTGAAAGTTTACGAAGTGCGTAATGTACTGGGAAGGCTGAGAAGAGAGCTGGAAAGCGAGAAAAAGTGGAAACACATTCTGAATCTGGAATACATTTTCCTGAATGCGATGGCTGGGAAGATCAAAGATGATCAGCAGATAGGAGACCTTATAAAGGAAGGATACGGAATTGCACCGGAGGAACGGATTGGTGTTCTTGGTATCGGCATGAGTTCTAATTATGAGAAATATAAAGAACAAGTGCTGCAGATGCTGAAAGAATTGGAGATCTTCAATCAGCAACAGGATTTCTGTGCCTATACCATCGAGATGTACGGACGTCAGAGTTTTGTGGTCCTTTTTTATCATATGGGAAATGAACATGAGACCTATCAGTATCTGGAACAGACGATTGTTCCGATGATCTGCAATACGGTGCGCGGAAGGGTGATCTGTACATGGGCGGTCAGCAACGGATTCGGCAATATGTACGAAGCGGTCAGAGAACTAGATCATGCGGCAGAATGGAATCTGATATTGAAAAAGGGAACATTGATCTGTAAAGAAAAAATACAGAAAATTGCATTATATCCATATAAATATCCGGTGAACCTTGAAAAAGAAGCCAAGGAAGCATTACTGAATAAAGATGCGAAACGATTGAAAAAAATATTTTCCAGATACTGGGATTATTGCAGGGAACTTCCATGTACCCCGCAGGAGGCCAAGGAAGGCTGTATCCGTATTGCACTGGTTCTGATCCAGATGGCAGCGGAAACCGGGGCGGTACAGGCACAGAGAAAAGGACAGACATTTCTTCAGCGGATTTCCAGGGCAAATGGATGGACAGATGTGGAAGAAAAAGTGGATACTTTTTTTGAATATCTGACGAGCAAAGAAGAAGCGGAAAACGATATGAGTCTTCTGATTCAAAAGGCACTGGAGAATATCCGAGAATATTATGATCAGGGTATTACATTAGAAGAGATTGCAGAAAAGCTACATGTGACGGAAGAATATCTGAGCACTCAGTTTCGAAAAGAGACTGGACGGACATTTACAGAGACGATCCGTGGGTACCGGATTGAACGTGTAAAAGAACTTCTGACGGCAACGAACTGGAAGCTGACTAAAATTGCGGAACTGGTAGGTTATACCGATCCGAAATACATGAGCCGCGTGTTCAAGGAAGAGACTGGAATGTTGCCACTTGAATACCGGAAAAAGAACGGTTAGATAGTGAAAAACATTAAAAAAATGCATTTTCAGTCAAAAAAAGTCATCCTTTTTTAAATATTTCCCCCTTGTGGAAATGTATGAGAGTGTTAATATGGTTCCGATAAGAAAAAAGGAGGGACCAATAATGAGTACGAAAAAAGTTATTTTTTCGAATCCGGGTGATGTGATAGATTTTGTAAAGATCGTAGAAAAATATCCTTTTGATATGGATATGAAACGGGGTAGATATATTGTAGATGCAAAGTCCCTGTTAGGTCTTATGAATCTTGGATTTGACCAGAAGATCGAGCTGAAAGTATATGATGAAGAATGCGATGATCTCTGGAAAGAGCTGGATAAATTCGTAGCTGCGTAGGGTTCCAGTTATGTTGAAAAGGACGGACAATAAAGCGTCTGCAGTCTGACAAAAAAGATACCGTGGGAATTTTTAGTGAAAATTTTAGTAAAAATTTCTGCGGGGATGGGATATTGTGTGAGAAGAATCCTCAGCGTATAATAAGAGTATACGTTGGGGAACTTTTTTGTATACCAAAGTATGCAAGAAAAGCCGCCAGTGGCAGGATTACTATATTGTTATGCATTCGGAAGAAGCTGTCGGTGGCAGGTACTGTAGATATATAAATATTACGGGAGAGGAAAATGGGAAATGGGAAAAAGCAAAAAAGAAAAACGACAGGCATATTTCTTTGATAATAAAGCACTGTTGGCATTGATCCTGCCGTTAGTGGTCGAGCAGCTTCTGGCGGTACTGGTTGGAATGGCGGATTCCATCATGATCGCAAGCGTCGGCGAGGCGGCGGTGTCGGGAGTATCGTTGGTAGATCAGATTATGGTGCTGTTGATCAATGCATTTTCAGCACTGGCTACGGGAGGAGCAGTCGTTGCGGGGCAGTTCCTGGGACAGGACAGACGGGAAGAAGCCTGTAAGTCGGCAACGCAGATGGTATGGTTTATCACGATCTGTGCAATCGGCATTACAGTGCTTGTATATCTGGGAAAATCCTTTATTTTACATACAGTATTTGGAAAAATCGACCAGGATGTGATGCATCATGCAGACATTTACCTGCTGATCGTGGCGGCATCGATTCCATTCATGGCACTGTATAACGGAGGAGCGGCGATCTTCCGTACAATGGGCAATTCGAAGGTAACAATGCAAATATCGATCATCATGAACGTTATTAATATAGGAGGAAATGCGATCCTGATCTATGGTTTTCATCGTGGAACGGAAGGAGTTGCGATTCCGACACTGGTGTCAAGGATGACGGCGGCGATTATTATAATTGCGCTATTGTGTGATGAGAAACGGACACTTCACATAGAACGGACCTGGCGTTACCGAATTAACTGGGAAATGGTTAAGAAGATTCTAAGTATCGGTGTGCCGAATGGCCTGGAGAACAGCATGTTCCAGCTTGGAAAGATTATCGTGCTCAGCCTGGTATCGACATTCGGAACCTATGCGATTGCGGCAAATGCGGTGTCAAATGCAATCGCATTGTTCCAGATCCTTCCGGGAATGGCAATTACGCTGGCAATCACACCGGTTATTTCCAGATGTGTGGGTGCGGGCGATTATGAACAGGCGAAGTATTATAATAAGAAATTAATGCTCATTACTTATGTCAGTATGACTGCGATGGTATTATTTATATTCTCCTTACTGCCATTTATATTAAATGCATATAACCTGTCCGATCTTACAGCAAAGACGACGGCGGATATCATACATTTCCACGGAATCGGTGCGATATTTATCTGGCCGGTTGCGTTCAGCCTGCCTGCGACGTTCCGTGCAGCGGGTGATGCGAAGGCATGTATGTACATTTCGAGCATATCCATGTGGATCTTCCGAATCGGATTCAGTTACGTGCTTGGAAAATATATGGGAATGGGTGTATTCGGTATCTGGGTTGCGATGGTGATCGACTGGGTATTCCGGGCAATGTGTTTCGTGATCCGGTATTTCAAAGGAAGTTGGAAGAAAAATGCGATTGTATAGGACAGAAAACGTTTGTCAGCAGATAGTTGCTAGTTACGATAGAAAAAGTCTGGTTTATCGGAGAAAAGATAGAAGTCCCTTGTAAAAACGGGACTTCTATTTTATAATAAAGATTAGCCATATAGAAAACAAATAGGAGGAAGTTCTTGTGAAAAAAGAATTAGTAATTGTCATTGACTTTGGTGGACAGTACAATCAGCTGGTAGCAAGACGTGTCAGAGAATGCAATGTATATTGCGAGATCTACTCATATAAGACAGATATTGAGAAGATCAAAGCTATGAATCCTAAGGGAATCATCCTGACAGGCGGACCAAACAGCTGTTATGAAGCAGATTCCCCGACATATAAAAAAGAATTGTTCGAACTTGGTATCCCGGTTCTTGGATTATGTTACGGTGCACAGCTTATGATGCATGTACTTGGAGGAAAGGTAGAATCCGCTCCGGTACGTGAGTATGGTAAGACAGAAGTGCTGGTAGATAAGAAAGATTCCAAGATTTTCGAAGGTGTATCTGAGAAGACCATCTGCTGGATGAGCCATTTTGACTATATCTCACAGGTTGCACCTGGATTCGAGATCACAGCACACACAGCAGATTGCCCGGTCGCAGCAGCTGAGAATACAGAAGCTGGATTATATGCGATCCAGTATCATCCGGAAGTACTTCACACAGCAGAAGGAACTAAGATGTTATCGAACTTCGTATTAGGTGTCTGCGGATGTGCAGGCGACTGGAAGATGGATGCATTCGTAGAGAATACAATCCGGGAGATTCGCGAAAAAGTCGGCGACGGAAGAGTACTTCTTGCACTGTCAGGCGGAGTAGATTCTTCAGTGGCAGCAGGATTGTTATCCAGAGCTATCGGAAAGCAGTTGACATGTGTATTTGTCGATCATGGTCTTCTCCGTAAAGATGAAGGTGATGAAGTAGAAGGTGTATTCGGACCAAATGGACAGTTCGACCTGAACTTTATCCGTGTAAATGCGCAGCAGAGATATTACGATAAATTAGCCGGAGTAACAGAACCGGAAGCAAAACGTAAGATCATCGGTGAAGAATTCATCCGTATCTTCGAAGAAGAAGCCAAGAAGATCGGTGCTGTAGACTTCCTCGCACAGGGAACCATTTATCCGGACGTTGTAGAAAGCGGACTCGGTGGAGAATCCGGAGTGATTAAATCTCACCACAATGTAGGTGGACTTCCGGAGCATGTAGATTTTAAAGATATCATTGAGCCTCTTCGTGATCTGTTCAAAGACGAAGTACGTAAGGCAGGATTGGAGCTTGGAATTCCGGAGAGACTGGTATTCCGTCAGCCATTCCCTGGACCTGGACTTGGAATCCGTATTATCGGTGAAGTAACAGAAGAAAAAGTTAAGATCGTTCAGGATGCAGATGCCATCTATAGAGAAGAGATTGCTAACGCAGGTCTTGATAAGAACATCAACCAGTATTTCGCAGCACTGACAAATATGAGAAGTGTCGGCGTTATGGGTGATGAGAGAACATACGACTATGCGGTAGCTTTAAGAGCGGTGACAACTGTAGACTTCATGACAGCCGAGGCTGCTGAGATCCCTTATGATGTACTGAATAAGGTGATGAGCAGGATTATTAATGAGGTTAAGGGAGTTAACAGAGTATTCTATGATCTGACTAGTAAACCGCCTGGAACGATTGAGTTTGAATAGTTGGAGCAGAGCTTCAAAGCCTTTATTTTCAAGGGTTTTGAGGCTCTTTCCTTTTAGAATTGCATTTTGATTGCATTTTTTTATTCAACTGCTCTGTGATAGATTGCTGTATGCTGATTGCTGGTGTAATCGGCAACACTGGTTGTTGCCGGAGTATAAGTGAGAACACCAGTTAATTTTTTGGCAACTTCCACGTTGGTGTTGGGATATAAATGTCCATAGGTTCCTAACGTAGTCTGTATCTTTTCATGCCCCAGACGTTCTTTAATCAATAAAGGATTTTCACCCATACTGATGAGCAGGGAAGCATGGGAATGTCTGAGTGCATGAATCTTGATACGGTGTACGCCTGCCAATCCAGCAAGTTTTTCTAATGCCCGTGGGAGGGTGTGCTTACTGGTGGGAATCCCATTGTAGCTTAGTACAAGGTCGCAGCCCTTTAAAACCTTTTGCTGTACTTCCTGCCATGCTTTCAATTCTTTGATGGTATCTGTGTCAATATAGATAGTGCGAATACTGGCTTGTGTCTTTGGCTCCACAAATTTGTATTCGTCCATTGTTTTATAGTACAGCGTTTTTGTTATACTTAAAAGTCCGGTTTCAAAGTTGATGTCCGACCATTGCAGGGCTGCGGCTTCTCCGATTCTCATTCCGGTCATAAACAGGAGCCAGTATGAAATGAAAAGGTAATGTTCGTAATAATCTCCCTTGTAGAGCAGGGAAATTACCTTTTGAAATTCATCCAGTGTCCAGAAATCCACTTTTGTTTTCTTGCTCTTGATGTTTCCTATCATTCGTGATGGATTTTTCTTTGCAAGACCGAGAACAACTGCTCTGTCAAAGGCAATGGAGAGCATACCCTGTACAATACGGATATAGTTTGGACTAAATTCTTTTGCGAGTTCAAGCTGCCAGTTCTGGACGTTAATGGGTTCTATCTCATCCACCGTCATTTTGTAAAAGTATGAAAAATGCTTCTGAATGGTAGAACGGCGGTTCAGATAGGTGCTTTCCTTTACTTGTGTTTTATACCAAGGAAGATAAGTTTCCTCAATAAACTGTTGAAAAGATAGCTGCTGTTTCTTTTCTGTTAATTCTTCTGTGGATGTCAGCATAAGTTTTGAATATGCTTCTCTGGCTTCTTTTTTTGTCTTGAATCCACTTTTGTATTTCTGAATCTGTTTTCCGGTAATCGGATGAAAACCTAAGTTTGCTCTAAAATAATAAGTTCCGTTTTCTGCTTTCTTAATAGGGTCTTTTGCCATGATTTCACTCCTTACATAAATGTGCAAGAAGTACAATCAGTTTGATTTATCAGTAAAAGTAATCCCTAGCAATTCTTCCACAGCTTCTCTGGGAACCCTGTCCAGTTTGCGTGACTGATAGTAGGTATGCCCTTTTGAAATCATAAGTTTTTTTGCTTCTCTTATGATGTCTGCTGCGAATGAAGTTCCATAACCCAGTTCTATTAAGTCTTTTTTTGTTACTGTAATCATGTTCCTCCTTTCCATAGACCAGATATGGAACCCTCAATATCTGTCTATATTATATCAGATTTTGTGGCAAAAGTAATATTAAGATTGTATTTCCTGCAAATAGTTATTTGATTTTGAATGAAAAATTCTAATTCAAAATGGTATCTAAGCAAGCCGAACAGCTTTCGCTAAAGCTCATGGGAATCTCACCCCTGCATGGTTCTCATCCAGCCGTACCCTTTGCCAGCGGTGCTACATCATCACACGGACTAAGGCTGTACGGAAGTATCATTATCACAATAGAAAGGTCATGGCGGCAGCTCTGCGGTAAGCTACTTATGGAACGCTGGCAGGAATCGCTATCCGGTATCATCCCTCCTTTGGTGGGTTACGGCGTGCCAGCCCAACGGCTCTCTTTCTATCGAAACGTATTCGGCTGCTTTATGCTGCGTTGATTAGACGCTTTCTTTTTCAAGGAACAATCCGGCTTTGTCAGCCTGTTAAAATGCACTGGTGATAATGCACTTTAATAGACTGGCAAGCTCTGTCTGGGAAGCATGGGTTTGTCCACGCTTCCACAGGCGAGCGTTATTTCTAGTTTGGTTCCCTGATTTCAAAAGATAAAATCTTTGCAATCAGACGTGTTTCCATCCGGCGGCGTAGGGTTTCATCTACAACCATGTGGGTATTTCCATATTCGTCTTTCATGGGACGCATGGAACGGCTGGCAATAAAACCGCTGTAATGGCGTACAATCTGGTTGACTGCTTCAATATCGCCGTCCGTAGCTCTTACAATCACAGGAAACGGAATCATAGGGTGCTTTGCTGTCATGCTTCGTCCTCCATAAATTTTTTGATAAATTCCAGTCCGGCGTGTCTTCTTCTCTGGATGGTAGAACGGTTGACTTCCAGAATTTTTGAGATTTCCGTATCGTCAAATCCAAGAAAATAATATCGCAGGATAACGTCACGTTTCTTTCCGTCCAGACTTTCTAATGCTTCGGCTAACAGGCTGTTTTCAATGCGGACAGTAAATCCATCCATTTCAAAAGTATGGAAGTGGGATGGATAGGTGTCTTCGGAAGAAAACAGATTGACGGTGTAATCGTCCATATCACAGAACAGGGTTTCCCGTTTACACTGTCTGGACAACGCTTTGAGATAGTCTTTGCGTTCATCCTCCATAGCGACTTTACAGATATAATCAAACTGGTTCTCTATGGTTGTCTGAAATTCAGATGGCTTCATCATTGTTCACCCCCTTTCCAGCCTTGAAAGGGAGCGAGTTGATAGGAATTTCTGCTTCTTTCCCCCTTTTCGCTCTTAGTCCCGACAGGACAGGGGGTGCAGTTGCGTTTTGAAAAGAAAAATTTAAAAACTTTTTCTTCCAACTAAAAAAGCACGCAAACAGACGATATTTCTGTTTGTGTGCTTTGATAGTTCTTTCTATGTATTCTGAAAAACCACATTGAGGGTCAGAATTTTCTAGTGTAGGTAGATGGCTTTTTTTAACGGTTTACCGAATGTAGATATATTTAAGAAAATATTTTGCATAGCGGCTTCCTCCTGTAAGCCGCCGGAGCCTAAAAAAAGCTGACTTTAATACAACCTCCATATATTCTGGAAAAAAGAAAGACGGCGGCTTTTGTCAAACCGTCGTCTGGAAAGATTTATGAGATTTTGACGCAAGAAAAGTGTACTGCCAAATAACGGTTTTTTTTATTTCCGTTTCGGCAGCATAGTTTTATCTTTGATACGCATAATAGGAACTGTACAACTATACAATACGTTTTTCTATACCTGTCACTATTACAACAGGAACAGTAAAATGTACAGAGGTGGTGTATTATGCGTAAAAAAGAAGATAAATATGATTTCAGGGCGTTTGGGCTTGCCATAAAAGAAGCCCGTAAAAAACAGGGATTGACCCGTGAACAGGTGGGAGCAATGATTGAGATTGACCCACGCTATTTAACCAACATTGAGAATAAAGGGCAGCACCCAAGTTTACAGGTGCTTTACGACCTTGTATCTCTGCTGAATGTATCAGTGGATGAGTTCTTTTTATCCTCTGATAGTCTGGCAAAAAGCAGCAGACGAAGACAGCTTGAAAGCAAAATAGACAATTTCACAGACGCTGACCTTGTTATTATGGAAAGCGTTGCAGATGGTATTGTCAAATCTAAGGAAGTGGGGGAAATGTAAATCCTCCACTTTTGTTTATAATTGCAGTGATATTAGAATTGATACTCTGCAATATTTTTGAAATCATTGTTCAACACATAATATACCTTATTTTTAGCAACGGAATATATAAAAGAAACTCTGGTTGCCCAAAGTCCTTCCTGACGTACTGACCTAAGTACATCAAAGGCGTTGGAAATAGAGAAGTTTTCTCCATATCCTTGCAGTAAATCCTTTGCCTTTTCATATCTGTTATCCCCAGATAAAACATATGGATTAGTCAATTCTGGTTTTAAAATGGAGTAATTTGTTATTAAGGAATATTTTTCTTTTTCCAAGCGATACCCAATCCCCGGTTCAATAATGAGAACACGCCCATTTCTATCCGAAAACATAGCCTGCATAGTAGTGTCAGGTGCATAAGTAATTTTCTTTTTTTTCACTATTTCCAATGAATCGTCAAAAGAGAGATTGCCTTTTATAAAGTTTTCTGTCAAATCAGCTATTGGATAGCATGATTCATTACCGCAAAATTGTGCATTGTCATTTCCATGTACATACAACAATGTGCCAACATTCCCATTTCTATTGATTCCGTGAAAAGAGTGGTACTTATTATCGGACATTTTTATCCCTATAAAAAAACGGTCTTTTTCGGCAATTACAGTATGTTCCCATTCAGAAAGGTCAATATCAAAATTGAACCCAACAATGGTTTCTTTTCCATTATACACAAATCTTGTACACATATTTGTATTTCCTTTCGCAAACTAATTTAAATAGTGTAAAAACTAATTACATTAGTAATTTTAAATATTATAAGACTGTTTGTCAATACAAGAGTTCATTTTTTCTAACCAAATTATTGACTTCATTAATTTGATTACTTAAAATGAAGTAAATGATGTGTAGAAAGAGGAAAATGAATATGCGAGTTACAAAAGCCGAAGTTATAAAAACTGCTTCTGATATGGCTGATAGAAATGGACTTCATAATGTTTCTTTGAAAGCTATTGCTGAAAATTTAGGGATTCGTACCCCCTCCTTATATAATCATATAGGAAGTTTGGATGAACTTCTTAGGGAGATAGCACATAGTGGTATGCGTACTATGAATGAAAAAATGATTCGTGCAGCAATCGGTAAGACAGGGGATTCAGCATTAAAATTAGTGGCAGTTGAATATCTTAATTATATGATTGAACATCCCGGTGTTTATGAAATAATTCAATGGGCTAGTTGGAATGGAACAGAGGAAACAGCAATCATTTTTAATGATTATCTATCTTTACTTAAAACACTTATTTGCTCATGTGGCTTTAATCCAGATAAGACCACTGAAATTTTGAACATGGTAACAGGTATGCTTCATGGTTATACAACTTTACAATTAAGATATGCTTTTTCTAATCCTGATAAAGTAAGAAAAGAATTATCCGAAGCAATTGACACACTACTATTGGGAGCTAATCAAAAATATAAAGACTAATGATAAATTTTAAAAAGAAATATTTTATAAGAGAAACGTGCAAATCTCAAATGAGAAATGCACGTTTTTCTATAACTATTTCACAATCTTCCAGTTTTCCCCGTTCTTTTCCAGCACAAGGTCAAACTGCGATACCTGTGTTGTCATGGTCTGGTTATCCAGATATTTCACTGCAAGGGAAGCTGTCACCTGATTTCCGTTTCGATTGTAAACTGGATTCACCAGTTCCGAGAAAATGTATTCTTTCCCCACAGGTTTCAGCACGCCCTCATTCACATAATAGGTCAGCTCCTTTGCGGTTGCCGTAGGGTACAGCTTGAAAAAGGTAGTGAGAAATTCGTTGATTTCCTCCGTGGTTATGGAATCCACCGTACCGTCACTTTGTACCGCTTTTGGCGTATAGCCGGATTTTACGGGAACGCTGGTGATGGTTGGATTCTGGATAATCGTCAGATTTCCAGAGCCATCCACATAGACCGTCACCTGATAGGCGGAACGGACGGTTTTACCGGATTCTCCCTCTGTGATACGCTGTTCCACTGTATAGGTCACTTGATAATGCTGCTCCTTTTCTTCTGTGATTTCCCATATCTGAAAATCGGTCAGGGCAGACGATACGGGGATGTCCTTTCGGACGGTATCTACATTCAGGGCTTGCAGTTCTCCGGTGAGATACCCTTTTAAAGCGTTTGTCCGGCTATCAATGGAAGCGGCGGACTGTTCCCATGAATAGTAGACTTCTGCGAAATTCTCCACAAAGTTTTCTATCTTGTGGGTGTCGAGGATTGTTTCCTTAATCACTTTGGTTTCATGGACAGTATGAATGTCTATCGCTGTGAAATTCTTATAGACGGCAAACAGGAAGCTCATTGCCAGCAGCACCCACAGGGCAATTACGGTTTTTTTGTGGGTATTGACTTTGTAAACTTTCAGTTTCTTTTCTTTCTGCTTTTTCTGGTTATCCTCTTTTCTAATCTGAATCATATCGGTTCATCCTTTCTTATTGTTTGATTCGTCGGGCTCCGGCAAGGTGCTGTTGCCAGTAAGAGCCTGTCAGGTCTGCATAACCAATGGGATTTCCGGCATGGTACATCCGGTTATTTCCCACATACAGCCCCACATGGGTGATGTAGGTTCCAGCATTGTAGGTGGAGTGGAAAAAGACCAAATCCCCTGCTTTTGCTTCGGACAGGGGGATGTGCTGCGTCACATTGTACTGTTCCTGTGCTGTCCGTGGCAGGGCGATTCCTGCCTTGCCATAGCACCACTGCACCAGTCCCGAACAGTCAAAGGAAGTGGAGGGGGAATCGCCCCCGTACACATACGTCCAGCCCTCATACTTTAAAGCTTCCTCTATGATAGCCTGCACCGTTTCATCATCAAATTGTGCCACGGTCAGGTATTGCGATACCAAGAGGACATAGAACATATTTCCATAGGAATACCGCCAGCCCCCGTTTTTCTCTACGGCAACAGGGGTGGTGTAGGTGACTTTCTTTCCGCCGGATTTGTCCCTTGAGAAGCTCTCTGCCAGTTCAAAGGTGTATTTTTTCCCACGTCCTGCCACATAGTCTAGGAAACCGCCGCCGTAGTTGTAGGACTGAATCACACTGTTTAAGTCACAGCCCTTTGTTTCTGCCGCTGCGAGCAGTTCCGAGAAATATTTGCAGCCCTGTTTGATGGATTCCTCTGTACTAAGGGAGTTCGGGGGAAGCCCCAGAGATTCCGAGGACTGCATAACGTCTTCCAGCGTGCCGCCAGATTCCACCTGAATGATGGCGAGCAGCACATTTAAGTATTCCTCTATGCCATATTCCCTTGCATACTTTTCCAGCATAGGTTTATGGGCGAGGACTTCCTGTGATATGCTCACGCCCCCATAGATAAGGTTTTCGCTGCTTCCTCCGTCTTCCTCATCCGAGAAGACAATCACCACCAAAAGGAGCAGGGAGAACATCATCACGAACACGCCGGAACAGGCAAAGAAAAGGTGTCTTAACTTCATGGCTTCTCCCCTTTCTTCTGTTTGGACGCCGCTGTTACCGTTTTTGTCCACTCCTTTCTGGCGGTGGTACGCCGGATGGTAAAGTTGGATTCTTTTACCACAGGGGCAGCCCGTTTTCTTTCTGGTATCACAGGAGCCGTATCATTCTGGACAGGTCTTGCCGGACGGGAAGCAGCAGGTGTAGTAGTTGTCTTTTGTCTTTCATCTGGTTTGTCTGGGGAAGCCGGAGGGACTATCTGGCGTTCTGTCCTTATAGGCGGTGTCTGTTCATGGTGGATGGAAGCCGCTTTTACCACTGGAACCGAAGCCCGTTCTGCAATAGCTCTCCCATAAGGAACCTGTCCCCGTTCCCTGATGGATGGGGAAGCAGGCTGCACAGCTGGCTTTCCTGTATGAGAGGTATCTGCATGATGTTGGAAATCTTCCGGCTGCTTTGCAGTAACAGGGCGTTCATGGACAGGAGCTGCCCCTTTGGGTGCTTCGGAAGCTGACTTTTGCGGCTGTTTTACCTGTTCCAGTTCCGCCCTGCGTTCTGCAATGGTCTGTCTGCGGCTTTCTGCCTGTGCATTTCGTTGTTCCGCTCTGGCAGTTCGGGTCTGGGTCACGCTGGAAGTAAAATCCCTTACGCCCTCTGATACCTGTGTTTTCCCGTGGTAAAGGGCGTACTTTGCATTGACAGGCAAATCCTTTGCCTGCTCCCGAAGCTGTCCGGCAGTATCGGCTATCTTATCTTTGGTATCTGCCGCCGCACCTACCGCAGAACCAGCCCGTTTCCATACGGATTCCTTTTCCGGTGCTGCCTGCCCGTCTGGTCTGCTGTGGTCTGCCTGTGTCCGTTTGGAAGAACTAGATGTTGAAGCAGTTCTCTGGTCTGAGCCAGCTTGTTTTCCTGCGTGGTATGCAGCCGTTCCAGCCCCAAGAGCCGCCACAGAACGTCCCAACTTATGCTGTAAACGGTGCATATGGGCGTGCATGAGCATACGGGGTCTTCGCATGATACGGCTCCCCATGCTTTGGGAATCGCCGCTCTGTAAGGAGAACATCCCCATCAAATCCCCCAGCTTGAAATAGATTCCGGCAAAAGTCACTATCTGCAAGAACGCCGTCAGGAAGAACGGATATTCCCCAGACAGGTTGTAGAGCATGGTGGAAATGCTGAACGCTACCGTGATAATCAGGGTGATTCCGGCTCTGGTAAGGATGGTGTTGAACAGTTTCGTAATGGCACGCTTTGACATCCCCTCAAAAGAGGGAACCATGCTAAGGAGGAAGCTCACAGGCAGGAACATGGCGTAAATGATAAAAAGCACCTGTGAGAAAATCATTATCCCCGTGAGCAGGAATACAAAAATGGAGATACCGATATTGAAGATAAATAGGAAGAAGACGGTTCCCAAGCGGTTGATGGTCTTTGTGATGGTAAGGTTGGTGTTTTCCCTGTCTTCGATTTCCTCCACCACGATTTCTTCCCTGTCCTGCCCGTTGTTTTCGTCTGGGCTGGTTGAGAGCAGGCTTTCCACACGGTCAGCCCCAATGCTTTCCACATCCGAGTTGCCGTATTGCAGCAGGAGCCACGGCTGTTTGACCTGAATGGAAAACAGGCTGTCCCGTATCAAATCCACACTGTCTTTTCCTTGACTTTCCGAGTTTGGCAGCACAATCTTTGTACCAAGGGTCAGGCTGGCATTGCTGATGTCTGCGGAAAATTCATTGATTTTCCCGATATAATCAGGGGCATAGGCGATAAAGGAAGCGGACAGCACGAACACCACCACGAAGTTCACAACGGCATGGATGGCTTTTGTGGTTTCCCGTTTGATAAGCCCTGTGTAGGCAACGTAAATCCCCACCACCAGAATGAGAATCAGCAGGAACCCGACATAAAATCCCTCCGAGGACAAGCCGCTATTGGTAACGCCTGCAAGGGTCTGCATATTTTTCCCAATGGAATCCGCCGTAGAGGAAATGAAATCCAGTGAGTAGGCTTCCTGAATCAGATACCCTGTGGCGTTGGAAAGGTACAAGCTGATTGTCCAGATAAAATTTGTGATGGCATACAGCCCGTACATCACCTGTTTTCCGATACCGTCCAGCCAGTTCCACGGGAGCCAGTCCCATCCGCTGTCCACATAAAAATCAAGCTGGTAGTTGTCCAGAGGATATTTGCTGTATTCGTTGGCAACGTCCACCGTATCATCCACCAGTCCGGCAGCGTGGGCGGCTGTGCCGAAGACTGCAAGCAGCAGGAGGATGAGCAGGAGTGCCAGAAGCACCCTGCCAATCACTTTTCCTGCCGTCTTCCAAGACAAGCCCTTTTTTGTGTGATGAGGAACTGGGAATTGCGGTCGGTTGGAAGTTCTATGTATCACCATCATTCCACCTCTTTTCTTACGGGCGGTCTGGTATCAAAGGCGTGGAACAGGTCTTCAAAGATAGGATGGAACTGTATCACGCCCACACGCCCGTACAAATCACTGATGAGGCACTGTCCGTTTTCCAAGTCACGGAGCCGCTTCTGGTTGTTTTCATCTTCGGAATCCACTCCGAAAAAGGCGAGGGTCTTTTTGATTTCGTTGATGTCCGTGGAACGGAACGCAAACTTCAAGCCCAGATTGTTTTTCAGTTTTTCATCCAGCAAATCGTCCGTGTTCTGGGTGACAAAATAAACGCCTGCGTTCATGGCACGTCCGGCACGAACCAGCTTCATAGAAAGGGTCTTGCCCTGTGCCACCTGTAAGAAGCTCCATGCTTCATCCAAATCCACAATCTTGAACACGCTGCGGTCGGTGTGGATGAAGTCGAGGGCAAAGGTGCTGATTACAATGAGCATTGCCACGGAAAGCAGCTCCATTGTGGTGTATTCTTCAAATGAGGTTTCCTTATCCGGCAGCACCAAATCCGCTACCTGAATGATATTGAGCTGCTTTTCAAGGCTGATGGACTGTGTGACATCCCCATCCGAAAAGAGCAGGTGTGCAAAGTCATAGTCCGTAAAGGATTCGATATGGTCGGCTATGCTGGTGCTGATGGTGGTTCCCTCCGCCCGTAGTTCCTCAATTACTTTGAAAAGCCCCCGTTCTTCACTGTTTGTTACTGCACGAATAGCTTTCCGAAGAACAGGGAACTTCTCCCCGTCACGGCTGGAAATGCCGGTTAAAAAGGTCAGGATGTCGATTGCCAGTGATTCAGAATCCTTTGGGTTCTCCATAATCACATACGGGTCAAGTAAGCCCCTGTTCTGTTCCTCCGAAGTCAGGTTTACGATATTGATTTCATGGGCGATTTCCGGCAGGGTTTCTTTCCAGCGTCCCCGTTCCGCTTTTGGGTCAACAATGAGAGCCTGTGCCCCAAATAATACGGAATAATAGACAATCATGTTGTTACTGAATGATTTTCCACCGCCGAGGGAGCCGACAAAAGCGGCAGCAAGGGCGTTGGTGACGGAGCCTTTTACCCCTTGACTGGCAAGGGCAGGCTTTAAGTACACGTTTCTTCCTGTATCAAGGCTGTACCCGATATAAATGCCCTCCGGCTCCCCCAACATCTGGGTTGCCCCGAAGCCAAGACCAGCGAGGAAGTCACTGGTGACATACTGGATGTAATCGTTCAGATACCGTTTGCTGGCAGGGAGAAATTCCCCATGCAGCCCCAGCATATCCCCAAAGGGGCGAACCAGCTTCACGTTCAAATCGTCATAAAAATCTTTCACCTCATTACAGCGGCGTTTCAGTTCTTCCAAGTCGGGAGCCGTCACACGCACCACATAGGACAGCTTATACATGGATTCCTTGCTCTGGTCTAAGGTGGATTCCAACTCATTCACGCTGTCTAAAGCGTCCACCACGTTTGTACTGGTTTCACTGTCATTCTGCCATGCGTGATTGTCCAAATCTTTCAGCTCTTTTTTCTTGTTCCGCACCGTAGAGAGGGCTTTCCGGTTTGTGACAATCTCCACATTCATAGAGGTATCAATGGGAAAGGTAAATTGCTGCTGCTGATAGTAAAAGATTTCCGAGGATGGGAAGTCCAGTTCCCCCACAATGCTGTTGATAGTAAAGTAGGCGGCATAAACTGTCCCGTCTTCCTGTTCGATTTTCAGATACCGCTGGTTTTCCTCTATCAGACAACGGGTGGGTTTGATGAGGTCATAGTATTTCACCAGCGTTTCTTCCTGAAACCGCTTCTTTGGCAGGTAATACTCATAATCTTCGTAGGCGGTTCCGGTCTGCCCGTATAAATGCTCAATCAGATAACCAAAATCGTCTTTATCCAGCCGCCGGACTTTAAAGCGGCGTGAGATTTTACTTTCCAGCAGTTTTTCCATCTTCTGAAACCGCCAGATTTCTTCATTGCTCATGGAAACAAAATCCCCCATGAGCTTGTGGTTGACTTCATGGAGGAAGTCGGAAACAGCGGTCTTTGCTTCCCTGCGAAACTGTTTCATGGTGACTTCCTGCTCATTGACAAGCAGCTTGAAGCCGATAAAAAAGCGGTAGTCCACCTGATTTTCCCCTATCATGGAAATTAGGGCTTCGGTCTGTGCGTCAATCTTTGCACAGGCAACGTCCTTTAACTTGCCCGTCACTTCCTGTTTGGAGCGTTCCTGTGCCGCCCGTATGCTGGATTCCGTGCTGATTTGCAGGGCGTGAATCTTTCCGTCCCTGTTCTGGGCGATAAGCTGACGGAAGGAATCGTGTACCTGATATTTCTGTTCGGGGCTTAAAAAGGAATAGTTGTAGGGAAGCAGCTCATAGTAAGCGAAGCACTCCCCGTCATGGTTGAACACAAGGTTATTTTCGATATACTTAATCGGATATGCCATAAATATCACTCCTTACTGCCGTGATAGGCTGTGCCGGATATTCCTTTTCCAGCTTCACGGGCTTTCCTGCATAGGTCAGTTTTGGGCGTACCAGATATGCCAGTACGGATTTCAGGAAGCCGTAAGGCTTCTTCCCGTCAAAAGTCTTCTGGCACATGAACCAAGTGAGGGCAAAGGGTACGCCAAAATATTTTAAAAATGCTCCGTCAATGAACGAAAGGGGAGGGAGGTTCCCCAAGAGCATAACTGCAAACACCGACACCACGAACCACGCCATCTGTGTGAACGTGATGGGTAATGGCAGCTTAAAATCATTGATGGAATAGAGTACCTTTTCCACCGACCAGATACTGGTATAGCTTCGTATTTTCTTCATAGTGTCTGTCCTTTCTAAAAGATGGGGCAGCAAAAGCCGCCCCTGAAATAAAAAAGCCGCCTGTACTTCCAAAAAGAGATACAGACGGGTCTATCGTATGATTTCATATACGCCGTGGTTCGTGACAATAAAGGTTCCCTCCAATTCCATGTCACGCCCATAGGCTGCATAGTCGATATAGTTTTGTAAGTGTGCCGGAAGTTCGCCAAGCTGTCCGCTTTCTTCCAGATAGTAGCGAGCCACATCCGCCATATCGTCACAGCCAGAATGACAGATAATATCGTCTTCATGCTCACAGAGTTCTTCGATACTGCCAAAGTAGGATTGCAGCTCCGATAGTTCCTCCTGAATATATTCCGGTAAGTCCTCCACCATTTCACACAGGCGGTTGACTTCCTCAATGGGGGTATATTCGTCAATCTCAAAGGGCAGCTCATAATCATGGATGGCGTATTCCTCATATTCATCATTCAAACCGATACGTTCTTTGACTTCCTCAAAGTCCACAGGCGGCGCGAACCATGCCCCTACCAGTTCGCCCTCATTGTATTTGCCTAAGTTGGCAATGTAAATCCGCATTTCTTCCAAGTTACTCCACCTCCTTTTAGCGGTAATAAAAGATACCATTGTCCGTAAACAGGTAGTTTTCGCTGGTTTCCAGTTCCCGACCAATGGAAGCGTAGTCGATATGGTTCAACAGGTCTGGATGTACTTCTCCAAATAGCTGTACCTCCTGCACCAGATAACGGGCGAGGGATTCTCCGTCCTGCACCGGATAGCAGTGTATTTGGTCTTTGTGGTCGATAAATTCCGTAAAGCTGGGAAACCACCGCTTTTGTACCACATCCATTTCATAATAGAGGGGCGTTCCCTGCATTTCCTGTATCATCCGGCAAAGGGCGGTGATTTCCCAGAGCCTTGTGTTGCCCTCCAATGGAAACGGCAGCTCATAGTCTTCAATTTCGATTTCTTCCTCACTCTGAACCCCAAGACGTTCCCTGATTTCTTCAAAATCCACAGGACAGGAAAACCATGCCCCAGGATATTCCTCAAAATCTTCATGGTAAAACCTTGTGGTGTTCAGGATGTAGATTTTCATTTCTTCAATCGGTATCACGTCCTTTCTGATTTAAGGTATATAAAAAACAGCTAATTCAAATAAGAATGAGCTGTTTCAAATATATCCACTATAAAATCACCATTTTTCAGGTATTGTAAAAGTTACAACCACATTAGTTTCTTTTGACAGATTTTCAATGGATTTCTTAAATCCACTTCGAAACTGTTTCATAGCTGAATCAAAATTCAAATCAGCCCATCTATCATTTTCTTTGTAGATAATGTGTGGCAGATTGAGTTTATTCAAATTATCCAGATATTTATTACATATTTGTATCAGTTGACGTAGTTCTTTTTTTACATTAGAGCTAAAATCAAAGTCTTTGGCTATATTAACTAATTCAGCTTTTATTTCCAATACTGAATGTACGCATTGGTCTGGTAATTCCATTTCAATCGGATTTGTTAATATGCGTTTTGACTCTAAATAAAAAAACAAATATTCAATTCTATCTTTTTCAGTTGTGTACTGTTCCCAAGATATGCCACCAAAAGGAACACTTATACTATTTATTCTATATTTCAATGTGATTACCTCTTTCTAAATTTTTTGAAATTATAACACATTTAAAATATAGATACAATTTGTTTTTGGGGAGTTACGCTCCACAAGCCCCTAGTGGACTTCCGCTATGAAGCAATCAGAGCTTGCTCCATAACGGAAGTGTAAAATGGGTTCCCTATGCACCGATAATCTTATTGAACAGTTCCAGTAAGATATCCTTTACACCGTCTGCATTGAAGACCAGACCGACCGCTACAAGGGACACCACCAGAAAGCCGATAAGTTTGGAAAATTCCCTCTTAAATCCAAGGTACAGTCCAATCACCACGATTGCCAGCAGTACAAGGGACTGGGCGTTGGATAAAAACCAGTTGTAAAGATTCTGTCCGAAATTCATAAAAGCTCCTTTCTTTGCTGTAAGAGTTCTTAGGTTCTAAAATTGCCGCCGTTAAAGCACCACCTCCTTTGCAGCGGCAGCTTGCTGCTTCAGGATTTTTTCGTGCTTTTCCGTCAGCCTTGCATGGGTGATGATGTCATGGACAATCTGGGTGTGGTTCATCTTATCCAGACGGAGAGCCAGTTTTAACGTGGGGGCTACCTGATGGGAGAGCCAGTGCAGGGTGCGTTCAAAGGAATAGGGTTCCGGTTTGGTTGTCAGTTTCAGACTTCCCCTGTGTTCCCCTATAAACCACGCCCATTCCTCATTGATACGCCAGTCAGAACGGGGCTTTGCATTGTCCCTGTCCACGAACCGGACATAGCGGTTGATGATTTGAAAGGCTGTCCGTTCTGGATTGTCATGTTCTAACAGGTCACGGATGGCGTAAAAGGCACGCTCATTTTTCAGCCGGATTTCAAAACGATTCTTTACCTCTGCGTCCGCAATGGGAATATCATGCTTTTTGTGCTGCTCATAGTCTTTTTCGTAAATGCAGAAGTACACCTCACTCTGGAGGGAGCCGATATACAGGGTGTTCCCCATACATTCTTTTTCCTCACGCCGTACCAGTTCACCGCTGCGGTAGCTTTTGAAGCTGCGGAAGACCGAGATACATTCCTCATTCCGGCACTTCTCTGTCAGATGGGGAATGTTCAGGATTCCCGTTTTATCATTGATGGCAAGGTCAAGCCGCTTCATCACGCCGTCCTCCATGAGAACATCCATAAAAAATTCATACCAGCTCCGTTCCTGTGCCAGCAGATAGCTTTCAAACTGGCGGCAGCCACGCCCTTTCAGTTCCAGCAGCACCCCTTTTTCCAGTTCCGGCGATACCAGAACGAAAATATCACCCAGATAGTAATGCTCCGTGTACGAGTAGAAGCCGTAGTCTTCATGGATAAAGTAGGGCAGCTTTAGCCGCAGCACATCTTCCACGATATGCTTTACATCCGTAGTGGGGAAGCGAATCCGCACATAGTCAAAGAGCATTTCAAGGGGAGCGTCTGGATTGAAGCGTTCCAGAGCTTCCGTGATGGCTTCCTGTAATGCTTCGGATGGATGAGCCTTGCCCGTTTCAATATCGCTCAGATACGGACGGGTAATTCCGGCAGCTAAGGCAAGTTTCTGTTGTGAGATACCGTAACTTTCCCGTTTCTCTTTAATGTCCCGTACCCATGTTTCTTCATTCAGTGAAAATCCCTCCTGTCTAAAAATGCGTATGTCAACTTTCAGAGCTTTGTTGACATACGCCGGATATGGGGAAAATCCCTTGTGTACCGTGGGATTCTGCCCTGTTGTTTGGTTGTTGCCTGTCGATTTGTACCCCTCTGTTAGATACGAGGGGTTCATGCTGGCGTGCCTTGCGGCACACCAGCCACAGCAGGTCAGTCCGTTTCTGCGGCTTTCGCTTCGCACGCCGCCTGCACTTCCTGCCTGCTGTCTATCAGTTTTTTTATTTCTTTGAGGAAATCGTGTCCTTTTGGCACAAAGGGCGTGTAAAATTCCGAGATAACGCTGGTTCCCACATCCACATAGCCACGCCCTTTTATCTGCTTTAGGAAGAAATCCTTTGTGGTTTCCCCGAACATCATCCCATAGCCCATTTCCGACATCCGCCCCAGAGCCACACGGAAATTAAACTGGTCACGGATTCCGTCCCCCAGATACTTTGCGTCTGGACGCTGGCAGGCGAGAATCAGGAAGAAGCCAGCCTGCCGCCCAAGCATAACGATTTGTTTTAATTTGTTGAGGACAGCGGCATTTTCCTTTGTGCCGAGCATTTCCATAAATGCTACATATTCATCAAAGATAAGGAAATTTGCAGGAAGCCCCAGATAAGCGTAATTTTCCCCTGTCCGGTAATTCTCCATGAGCTTCATGTCTTCGCTGCGTTTCATCATTTCTTCATAGAAACGGTCAATGCAGTCGAGTATATCTTCCTTTTTGTAGTACACATCCGGCATAACCGCCTGTAAATCCGCAAGGTCGGCGTTCTTTGGGTCTAACACGAACAGGACGGCGTTGGTGCGGAGCAGGGCTTCAATGAGGGTCAGGATGAAGTAGGTCTTTCCGCCGCCGGTTCCTCCGGCAATGAGCATATGGGGGAGCTTGTCATACTCCCACCAGACATTTTCCATGAGCCGGAGCCTGCCGTCCTTTGCCTGTACATCCTCAATGGAGATACGGTTCGCAATGGTATCATAGAGCAGGGTGTACTCCACATAGGAATCCTTTAATTCCTTATCCGTCAGCTCACAGTACAAGCCGCTTTCCAGCTTTCTCTCCAAGTTTAAGAGCTGTTCCTGATATTTCCCCAAGGTGATTTCCACACGGATATGGAGCAAGCCTTGTTTCATCCGGTAGTAGATTTTGGGAAAGTAAGTGATGGTTTCTTTGGAACGGCTGGAAGACAAGTCCTTGAAAAAAGCGTCCTCCTTTCTCTGCTCCGATTCATACCACTTGTTTTCCAACACCATCCTTGCCAGCTTTTGGCGGTGGATGAGCTGCTTTACTTCATCCCTGCGGTATCGCCAGAACAGAAGAACTGCTGTAAGGCACACCAGCCCTGCCACGCCCATGCTAAATAGCAGATAAGGGATATTTACATCCTGTACTATCTGGGAGAGGGACACTTCCTGCCAGTTGGTTCCGGCAATCTGCCCGATATGAAACAGCAGGACAACCAGCAGGAAGACAGGGAGCAGAGAAGCAAGGGCAGTATAGAATACAAGGTCTTTATCCGTGGGACGGATACGTTTTCCACGGGGGAAAAGCTGCTTCATAGGAACAATCCTCCTTTCGTTTTTTTATGTTCCTGTTATTTTGCAGGGGGAACGTCTTTCTTTGGTGGCTGCGGATTCATGGCAGCCCCTTTTTTCAGAACAATATCCTCCGCCTTGATGTACCAGTCTACCTCTGCTCCCTGAAAGGTAGCCGTTGCCACGGTATCTGCCACAGGATTGATAAGTTCCACCTCTGCATTGTAATCGAACCCCTTTAATGGCACGCTGGCAGGGATGGAAACCTGAATCATACGCCCCTGTCCTCTGGATTTTAAGTCATAGGTACGCTCCTTGATTTCTTCTGATACCGAGCCGTCTTCATTCTGGAGGTGAACCTCACGGCGGAGGGCAGAAAATTTCAATGCCCCGAAAGTTGCTTCCTTGTCAATCACGATTCCGTTTGCTAATCTCATAGTCTGATGTCCTCCTTTTCCTTATGCTTTTACCATATCGTCAGCGTGCAAAATGTAGTTGGTAAAGCCCCTTGTGCCGATTTTATAGCCCTCTGCGGTGATACGTGGATTGACGAGCTTCACACGTTCCTCAAAGTCAAAATGTTTCTCTCCGGCTTCGGCAGGGAGGATAACCACAATATCATCCGCCCTCTGTACGTCTGAATAAAGATTGAAGCTGCGGGAGAGTACCGTCATGCGTCCATTGATTCTTCTCTGTTCTGTCTTGTCTTCTCCGGCAAACTCCAAGTTGCCGAATGTCTTTTCCATGTTGGGGATAACGAATTTTAATTCCATATAGATATACCTGTCCTTTCTGAATGTTGTGTTTGATGGTTAGTTTTAGGTTCCGGTTTGAAAGTCGGAGGTGAACGCTCCGGCGGTGGTGATTTCTTCGTGGTATCACATCCTTTCTGGGACTATTGAAGAAATTACAGGGTTGTGATATTATCTAGGTGTTAAAAATTAAATCGTCATGGTTAGGATTGTTAGCTTGTGTTTTTTCATGTAGCTCTGTCATGTACTCCCAACAACTTAAAAGTAGATTTCAGTGGAGATTTATAATATCAGGAGGTACGCTTATGACAATAATAACAACTGTAAAAAGCATTATGGTGGGCGACGGAATTTCTGGGAATTTTTGCTAAAGTGTGCAGGGGCAATGGAAAAAATTACGGCTGGCATGACATGAAGAATCCGGGAGGGTCAAATCTCCAATTCCCATCGGGGCTGTTTTCAGCCCCATTTAATTTTGAAACAAAAAATAGACGCCCATTGTTGAACGTCTATTTTGGGATGATATTGAGGTTTGCTGGTCTATCTTATAAAATCTGAATGTACTTCGATTGCATTTTTATTGCATTTTTAATTTGTTTTCATATAGATTTTAGTGGTTGATAGTTCCTGAAAATGCCTTAAAATCAATGATTTTCACTTATATGGCATACTGTCTGTCTGGAGTTTGAGTAGCGGACTAAATTGCGAAAAAGCCCATAAATAAAGGCTTTGCAGGCTGTCTGGATGTTCCAGTGGAGTGCAAATGGAGTTAAAAAAATTTTTTTTCTTTGTTTTCTTTCCGGAGTTATCTGAGATTTTCGCAAAAAGTAACTATGCCCAGAAAATATAATTAGTGTGAATATGAAGAACAGTTTGTTTTGATGGAAATATTTTCCGTCAGGGCAGACTGTTTTTTTATACCCTTTTTCAATGATATAAACTCCATGATTCAGAGATAACACATATGGAAACTGTAAAATTAAAATAATTTGCTAAATTTCGGAAAATGATGTCCGATTTTGCATCTGCCAGTACAGAGTATATGAAGAGATAAATATTCAAAATACAGGAGGTACTGATTATGCAGAACAAATTATTTTTAAAGGCAGCCGATATATGTGAACTTCTGGAAGTAAAACAGACATCGGCTTATGAGATCATCGGAAATCTGAACAAGGAACTGGAAGAACAGGGCTACCTGACGCTTAGAGGAAAAGTTCCGACAAAGTATTTTGTGAAGCGTTTCTACGGAGTGGAAGATACTTGTGAGATTCCACAGGAAGAGGGAAAGGAATGGTTTCATGCGTAAGAGAAAAATGTATTTATCAGTGGAAGACATTGCAGAACTCTTTGGATTATCAGTTTCGTTTGCTTACCGGGTAGTGGAAAGAATGAATGCCGATCTGGAAGGCAAGAACTATTATGTGATTCTCGGTCGGGTACCAACCCGTTATGTAGAACTTCCATATCTTCGGCACTAATCTCAAAGTCTACATCGGCATTTGTCTTCATATGTTCCGGATTACCGGTTTTAGGAAGTGAAATCGCACCGAGCTGCAGTGTATAACGGATGCAAAGCTGTGGAACAGATACTCCGTATTTTTCAGCCATAGAGGCAATCTCCGGCTGGTGTAAAATCTCGCCATGAGCGATTGGGGAGTAAGCTTCTACAGCGATACCCTTCTTCTGGCAGTACTCAACAAGTTCCAGAGGAGTGTTGCTGATGTGAAGAAGAATCTGATTTACCATAGGTTTGCTTTAGCATCTTCATAAGTTTTATGCTCTGCAGCAGCTTTGACTGCATCAGCGACTTTATCATCATCGATGAACTATGTTCCAAGTCCTAATTGAGGAATTTCCACACCGTTACTTAATGTTAATTTTTTATTGTACATTTCTAAGATCTCCTTTCAGTTTCTGAGTTCATACTAGCACTTGAAGAGGACTCCAAGTCAATAGATTTTCAGAAAAAGCTTTCAAAAAAAGCTTGTAAAAAATTTTTTGAAAAATGCTCCGAAAAAATCCCGGTAAATTTACAGGAAGCTGTGGCTATTCCTTTTCCTTAAAAAGTATAAAATTTTAAGAAAGTATGAAGCATAGTTATATACACTTGAGATACCCTGTGTTATACTGTTCTACGTTTCCAAGAATGTAGTATTGAAAACTACATGTAAAATGTATGAGAAATTTATTTTTACAGAACATATAAGTAGAGAGGTAATGGATATGCAGAAGAAAGTGCAGATTGTCAGTGACGGATCGTTGGATCTTTCGCAGGAGATTACAAAAGAGCATGATATAGAGGTTGTGCCATTCTATGTGTCTTTTGACAGTGAGACATATCAGAAGGAAATGGTGGAATTAGGGGTCAGAGATTTTTATAACGAAATGGTGGAACACCCGGATGTATTTCCGAAGTCTTCCATGCCATCGGTGGATGACTTCTATCAGGTGTTCGAAAAAAGTGTGAAAGAGCAGATTCCGGTTATCTGCATCTGTATTACCCGCAAATTCAGCGGTTCACTGCAGTCGGCAACTGTCGCAAAGGAAATGATCGAAGAAGAGTACCCGGATGCAAAGATTACGCTGATCGACTCAACGGTGAATACAGTACTGCAGGGGCTTTTCGTGTTAGAAGCATGCAGACTGCGTGATATGGGATTGGGATATGAAGAAATTGTGGAGAAAATTCTTCCGATACGCGAGACGGGACGGATCTTCTTTACAATCGGAAGTATTGATTATCTGAGACATGGTGGACGAATCGGTAAACTGGCCGGGATAGCTGCCGGAGCACTGGGGATAAAACCGATGATTACATTAAAAGAAGGGGAAATCTTCAGTTCCGGACTGGCAAGAAACCGTATCAAGTCTATGAAAAAGGTTGTAGATATGACGAAAAATTATCTGGACGAGATCGATGCAAAACCTGGTGAATATAATTTTTGCATCGGATATGGTTATGACTATGACGAGGCAGTCAGATTCCGTGAGATGATAAAGGATCTGATAAAAGAACGGCTTGGAATCGATGAGATCGGAATCTACCAGATTGGAGCAACGATTGGTGTGCATACAGGACCGTATCCGCTTGGTGTCGGAATTATTAAGAAGGCAGAAGTTTAAGCAGCTGAAAAGGTTGAATGGGTAGATGGTGGAGAGAAACCGATGCCCATAATCAGCGAAAATAGAATAGGGATAGATAAAGATACCTGAGAAGAGAAATCTTTTCGGGTATTTTTTGTTACTGATGGTAATTTTATACCCCATCTGATGTTATAAACTATAGACATAAAAGGGAAAACAAATCAAAATCATTATTTTTCAAAGAAATGGAGGAACTGGCAATGAAAGGTTTTAACACAGGTGACGGTTACATGGGAATGGTAGATGGCGAATATATCTTATTTGCCAGCGAGGCGGATTATTATGATTATGTAAATGATTAGAAATCAAGGCAGAATTTTCAGAAAAACAAAGAACTATGGAATCTATTTCCAACGCATGTGCTATACTGAACTTAATTAACCAGAAGGAGAAGTTCTATGCAGGTATCAGATAAATTAATCAAGCCATTGACAGAAGCAAAATATTTAAATGCCGACAACGTAAGCAGATACCGCTGTATCATGCGTATCTTTTTCGAGCATTATGAGAAATTAAAATATTGGCTGTATCAGGAAGAGGTCTATGAAGAAATGATACAGGACCCGCTTTTTGCGGATTACAGACCGGAACAGTGCCAGTAGGATCTCACCATGCTGACAGGAAATTCGCATGCATTTGACAATGGAACTGCAGCAGGAAATTTCCTGTATCAGATGATACAGATGGATCTATTTGCAAAGTCGGGAATCCGGGTATATTATGCGGGTGACCTTGACCCGGAAGGAATACTGATCGCACAGAAATTATCACAGTATTATAAGGGAGAATTTCATTACTGGCATATGGAAACGGCGGATTATGAGAAGTGCAGGTCAGAGGAAGTGATATCGCCGAAGCGTATGAAGATACTGGAGCGGATTACGGATGGGAGATTGAAACCGGTGGTGGATAGGATCGAAGAGTATGGGACTGCCGTGTATCAGGAGATGTTGGTGGAGGAGATGTGATTATGCCAAAAGGAACAAATCAAAAGCTAAAATTATACCGTCTCGCACAGATCATGCTGGAAAATACAGATGATGAACACTATATTACCATGCCGGAAATCATGGAAGAACTGGGAAAATACGAAGTGACCGCAGATCGCAAAACAATCTATGCAGATCTGCGTGATCTGTCTGTACTCGGGATCGAGGTAGAGGGCGAACCCATCGGCAACCGCTATCATTACCGCGTAGTCAACCGCCCATTCGAACTGCCGGAATTAAAGCTTCTGGTAGATTCCATCCAGTCTTCCAAATTCATTACAGAGAAGAAGACCAACACACTGATAAAAAAGCTGGAAAAGCTGGTCAGCAAATACGATGCACAGAGGCTGCAGCGACAGGTGTATGTATCCGGAAGAATTAAGACGATGAATGAAAGCATCTATTATACTGTCGATGCAATCCACAATGCGATTTCTGAAAATAAGAAGATCAAGTTCCAGTATTTCCAGTGGAATGTGAAGAAAGAGATGGAACTGCGTCACGGAGGAGCATGGTATCATATCAGCCCGTGTGGATTGTCCTGGGATGATGAGAATTATTATATGATCGGATATGATACAGAGGCGCAGCTGATCAAGCATTACCGGGTGGATAAGATGCTGCATATCCGGATGTCGGATGAATCCCGCGAGGGAAGAGAACACTTCAAGAAGCTGGATATGGCGGATTATGCCAAGAAGAGTTTCGGAATGTTCAGGGGAAAGGAAACGTCTGTAAAGATGCTGGTAAATAACAGCCTTGCGGGCGTGATCATTGACCGGTTCGGGAAAGATGTGATGATGATTCCGGAAGATGAGGATTATTTCCGGGTGAATGTGGACGTGCATGTGAGCAAACAGTTCCTGGGATGGGTATTCTCGCTGGGGGAAGCAGTTAAGATCATTGGACCGGATGAGGTTGTGGAGCAGATGCGGGGAGAGGCCCGGAGGCTTATGGAGCAGTATGGGGAGTAGGAAATGGATTCTAAAATAGCAAAACAAGAACACGATTGTAAACTTGCAAGAAAAATAAGTTGACAATCAAAGCGAAATACGATAAATTGTTAACCATAAACGGAAAGGAAGGTTAACAATTTGATGAACACAAAAACAAAAAAATTATCCACCGTAAGTATGGTATTATGCGGAATGTTCGCAGCGCTGGTTGCCATAGGAGCATTTATCCAGATCCCGGTTCCATATATGGATTATTTCACACTTCAGTTCTTTTTCGTACTGCTTGCAGGATTGATTCTGGGGGCTGATAAGGGAGCAATATCTGTAGGATGTTATGTATTACTGGGACTTGTCGGAGTACCAATCTTTGCAGCAGGCGGAGGAATCGGATACATATTCCGGCCAAGCTTTGGTTATCTGGTCGGATTCATTGTAAGCGCATATGTAACCGGAAAAGTATGCGAAAAGCTGAAAGCAAGTTACAAGAACTATCTGCTTGCCTGTCTGGCCGGATTTGTTGTGACATATGCAATCGGAATCGTGTATAAATTTATAATCTTAAACTTTTATGCACATACACCGGCAACGTTGGGCGTGATCTTTTTGTCCTGCTTCCCATTAGATATGCCTGGAGATTTTGTATTATGTCTGCTGGCAGCCGGTGTGGGACTTAGAATGCGGAAAAGCGGATTTTATCTGAGTTAATAAAAAAAGGGGCATGAGATTATGGCAAAAGGAATATTTGTGACGGGCACCGGCACAGATGTAGGAAAGACGTATGTCACAGCATTAATCGTGAAAAAGCTGGCGGATGCAGGAATCCATGCAGGCTATTATAAGGCTGCATTATCAGGTGCAGAGTCCATAGAAGAAAGTGACGCAGGCTATGTAAAGAAGATTGCCGGTATCACACAGGAAGACAGCAGCTTACTGTCATATCTGTATCAAAATGCGGTGTCTCCGCATCTGGCTGCCAGAATAGAAGGGAATCCGGTTGATCCGGAAACGGTAAAAGCAGATTTTGACAGGGTAAAGAAAGAGTTCGATTATGTCACGGTAGAAGGAAGCGGCGGCATTGTATGTCCGATCCGCTGGGATGAAGAGCATGAGATCCTGCTGGAAGACATTGTGAAAATGCTGCATCTGAACACTCTGGTGATCGCAGATGCCGGACTTGGCACGATCAATGCAGTTGTCCTGACGGTAGAATATGTCCGGAATCACGGAATGGATGTAAAAGGAATCATTCTGAATCATTACTCGGGTGGAGCGATGCAGGAAGATAATGAGAAAATGATCGAGAGATTAACGGGGGTACCGGTGATTGCCAGGGTAAGAGATGGTGACAGGGAGCTTGAGGTTGATCTGGAAGTGTTGAAAAGGGTGTATGATTGATGATGAGAAGAGGAAATTGACTGCGGTTGATTTCCTTTTTTGATGTATGGAAATAAAAAGAGGTGAGAATATTATGCCCCACCACCTGAATTATACTATACACATCAAAGGGAATAAAACAGAGTTCCGAGAGATAAAAGTAATTATAAGACAACAAATCAAATTCAGATGAACACGTTTTTTTAGCGAAAGGAGCAGACACAATGGCAAAAATATTTATCACCCTGACAGGAACAAAACACTACTTCGGAAATGATTTTCTGGAAAAAGGTATGAAGATCAGATTAGAAAAAGAACCGGATAATGAATATGACAAGGAAGCAATCAAAGTAACGTATGAAGGACTTGGGAAGATCGGTTATGTGGCAAATAGTTCGTATACAGTCATCGGTGAATCTATGAGTGCAGGCCGCCTGTATGACAAGATTGGTGACACGGCATATGCGAAGGTGGTATTGGTTACACCGGCAGGAACAATCTGCAAGATCTGTAAAAAGAGTCTGAAAAGTGAACAGGAGGAAACAGCATGAATTACCTTGTGATAGATTTAGAAATGTGTAACGTACCGAGAGATTATCGGAGCCGATCTTATAAATATGCAAATGAGACGATACAGATCGGAGCTGTTCTTCTGGATGAGGAATTCAAAAGAATCGGAACGCTTAGCCAATATGTACATCCGGAACACGGAGTGATCGATCCGTTTATTCAGAATCTGACAGGGATACGAAATAGTCAGGTGAAGAAAGCACCACGTATTGAGGAGGCTCTGCTACATATGATCGACTGGATCGGCGATCGTGAGTATAAAGTCTATGCCTGGAGCGGTTCCGACAGAGCACAGCTGCTTCATGAAATCAAAGCAAAGAAGATCTGTGATGAGCGGATTCTGGATTTTGTCTGTGAAGCAAGATGGATCGATTATCAAAATGTATTTGTAAAACGATTCGGAATAGAACGAAAGATTGGTCTGGAAGAAGCACTGGGTAGGGTGGAGATTGAACCGGAGGGACGACTTCATGATGGTCTGGATGATGCGGTGAATACAGGATATCTAATTGAAAAGTTGAAAATGAATCCAGAGTATAAGTTAGTCAGTTATGAAATGCCAGAGCAAGAGCAGGGACATCTGTCGTGTACGCTTGGAGAATTATTTACGGGATTGGAGTTGAAATTGGCGTGAGGGATGTTTTGATATTCGATGAATATAAAAAAAGAAACGAGCACCCCGCTTAGGCAATAGCCGTACGGTAACAAACCCATTTCTTGTATATAATATTAATCTGTTTGTTAACAAAAGTCAACTATAAAAATCAAAAAGATGAAAGTTGTGAAGCTTAACTCAGTACAGTATAATTAATATATCATTTCAATTCAAAACATAATGTAAGGAGCACCCCTATGTCCACATCCCATAAAGAAAAAATAATCCGCGTCCTTCAACTTTTCCAGACCACCGATGAGAAGACGCCGATGAATGCAGTGCAGATAAGCCAGAAACTGGAAGAAGAATATGGAATGGAAAATGTACACCGTACATCCATTTATGACGATGTGCGTTTGTTACAAAGCTGCGGTTATCCGATTAAGCAGGCAGAAAATTCACATAAAGGATGGTATATGGAGAAACATTTGCTGGAAGACTGGGAAATTAAGCTGATGTTAGATTCGGTGCAACAGGCAAGGTGTGTGTCCGTTCATGAAGCGAATGAGATTCGAAATAAGCTGTTAAATCTGACGAGTCAGAGAGGACGAAGCAGATTTTCGCATATGATTATGCCGCTGCCCGGAAATGTCAGGGGTGTCGGTCAGACCGTTAGATAATGGAAAGTATAAAGCAGTATTTAAAAAGATGGATAGTGTGACATTGGTTGGCTGGTTTGTACAATATGCGAATAGATTTAGAGTCATATCACCGGAGAGCCTGAAAGGTAAAATTATAGAAAATTTAGAACAGGCACAAAGCATATATAGTGAGTAAGAAAAGTCCTACATATAATATGTAGGATTTTTTTGAAGTAAGATACATAAGTGTTGCGATATTACGACAGTAGATTTGCTAAAATGATAATAACTATGAATGATACGACGAGAAATTTAATCTTGCCGTTGGAATTTGGACTGGAGATATATTCTGATTATGAACAAGTATTTGTCAGGATGAAATTTCGTGATAACCAAGATAAGAAGATTCAAAGGAAACATCGATGGAGAGTGATTCGAACTTGTAAATTATCACTTCGGAAAATATTGTTGTTCAGAAAAGAATATGTGAATAAAATGTATGGTTTAATGTCAGAAGAAACATTTGATAATATAATGAGAGAATTCAAAGAAGAGAGTGATAAGTAATAAAAGGTGAAAAAAGATAATGGTTATTAAGTTGCTGAATGCTTTGTGAAGGAGAGTATACTCTTTCTTGTATCCATCCACTCCCATGCAGTATAATAAATACAAGACAATATTGGAACAAGTATCACACCCTCAGGAGGCAATCGTGAACGCAAGAAACGAAACCACAAAATCAACCACAACACTAGACTACTACAACCAAAACGCAAAAAAATTCATCACCGGCACCATATCCGTAGACTTCGGCACCATACAGAATCACTTCTTGGACAAACTGCATCCGGGAGCGGAAATCCTGGACTACGGCTGCGGTTCCGGCCGCGATACAAAATATTTCCTGGAGCAAGGCTGCAAAGTCACTGCCATAGACGGTTCACAGGAACTATGCAAACTCGCAAGCGAATATACAGGCATCCAGGTAAAACACATGCTGTTCCAGGACCTGGATGAAAAAGAAGCCTACGACGGAATCTGGGCATGCTCGTCAATCCTTCATGTTCCGGCAAATGAACTGCGAGACATTATAAAGAAGATGGCAAACGCTCTTCGAGCCCACGGAATCATTTACACATCCTTCAAGTACGGGACATTCGAAGGGGAACGAAACGGTAGATATTTTACGGATATGACAGAAGAGACATTTGCAAAATTGATTCAGGATATGGATGAATTAGAGATAGAAGAACAATGGATTACATCAGATGTACGTCCGGGGCGGGGAGAAGAGAAATGGCTCAATCTAATTTTGAGGAAAGAATAGATACATATGAGATCGAATCTACGAATGTAATGACCGGGGATAGAGACCGGAGCCGGTATCTATATTATCAACTGAAAATGAGTATGGCAAAGGCGAAGCGGATTGATATCATCGTCTCATTTTTGATGGAATCGGGGGTGCGGATGCTCTTAAATGATATGAAGCGGGCGCTGGACCGGGGCGTGAAGATACGTATCCTGACGGGGAATTATCTGGGGATCACACAGCCGTCGGCTTTATATCTGATCAAGAGCGAGCTCGGTGACCGTGTGGATCTGCGCCTGTATAATGAAACATCACGCTCATTTCATCCAAAATCTTATATCTTTCATTATGAATCTTCGAATGAAATATACATCGGATCATCGAACATTTCCAAAAGTGCGTTAACTTCAGGAATCGAATGGAATTACAGATTCAGTGATACACTGGACAAAAAGAATTATGAGTTGTTCTATGCTGCATTTGAAGATCTGTTTCTGAACCATTCGATCATTATAGATGATGAAGAATTAAAACGATATTCCAAGGCATGGAAGAAGCCGGCGGTGTCGAGGGATCTGGCGAAATATGACGCTACAGAAGATGGAGAGGACAGGAATGCTGAAAATGTCCGAATGTTGTACCGTCCGCGGGGAGCACAGATAGAGGCACTGTATGCGTTACAGGAAAGCCGCATGGAAGGGGCGACGAAGGGACTTGTATATGCGGCCACCGGAATCGGAAAGACATACCTTGCTGCATTTGATTCGGTAAAATATGAACGGGTGTTATTCGTTGCACACAGAGAAGAAATCCTGAAGCAGGCGGCGGTTTCTTTCAAAAATGTGCGGAACTCGGAGGATTATGGATTCTTTGACGGAAAAGAAAAGGATACGGATAAATCCGTTATCTTCGCATCGGTGGCGACACTCGGGAGACCGGAATATTTGAACGAGGCATATTTTCCGGCAGATTATTTTGACTATGTGATCATTGATGAATTCCATCATGCGGTTACAGATCAATACCGGAGAATCGTAGAATATTTTCAGCCGCAATTCTTACTGGGATTAACAGCAACACCGGAAAGAATGGACGGAAAAAATATCTACGAAATCTGTGATTATAACGTGCCATATCAGATTTCATTAAAAGAAGCGATCAACAAAGGAATGCTTGTACCATTTCACTATTACGGCGTGTATGATGAGACGGATTATTCCGGACTGCGGATCGTGAAAGGACGCTATGATGAGCAGGAGCTGAATCAGGCTTATATCGGAAATGAGAGAAGATATGATCTGATTTACAAATATTATCGAAAATATCGTTCTTCGCGTGCAATCGGATTCTGCTGTTCCAGACAGCATGCAGAAGACATGGCGAAAGAATTCTGTCAGAGAGGAATCGCATCCGCAGCAGTATACAGCGGTGAAAATGGAGCATATGCCGAGGAGCGTATCGAAGCTATCCGCAAATTGAAGAACGGAGAGATACGGGTGATCTTCTCTGTGGATATGTTCAATGAAGGTGTGGATATCGCTTCCCTGGATATGGTAATGTTCGTGCGCCCGACGGAATCTCCGGTCGTATTCCTGCAGCAGTTGGGACGGGGACTTCGTCTATATAAAGGAAAAGAATATCTGAACGTATTGGATTTCATCGGAAATTATGAGAAAGCGGGGAAGGCACCGCTGTTGTTAAGCGGAGAGCAGTCATTTAGCAAGAAAGGATCCTGCGAATATCAGGATCTGGAATATCCGGATGACTGCATCGTTGATTTTGACATGCGTCTGATCGATCTGTTCAAAGAAATGGATAAGAAGAAATTAACGCTGAAAATGCAGATCCGTCGGGAATATTATCGTGTGAAAGAACTGCTGGACGGAAAACGACCAAGCAGAATGGACTTATTCACTTATATGGATGATGAGATTTACCGGATTTGTGTCAGCGGCAGCCATGCGAAAGAAAATCCATTCCAGCATTATCTTGATTTCCTGTATGAACTGGGTGAATTGTCAAAGGATGAGCAGAAGTTATATGCGGGAATCGGACGAGAATTCATTCATACCATCGAAACTACGGAGATGCAGAAAGTGTATAAGATGCCGATCCTTTACAGCTTTTATAATCATGGAAATATCCGGCTTGAGGTTACGGATGAAGAGGTATTGGAGAGTTGGAAGGAATTCTTTGATACCGGGACGAACTGGAAGGATTTCCCGAATGTGAATACTTATGAGGATTATAAGAAAGTGACGGATAAGCAGCATCTGAGTAAGGCGAAGCGGATGCCGATTACACGCCTGAAAATGTCAGGGAAAGGGTTCTTTGTGGAGAAGGATGGATATGCGTTGGCGTTGAGGGATGAGATTGGAGATGTTGTTGGAAATATGGCGTTTGGCGAGCAGATGGGAGATGTGCTTGGGTATCGGAGTTTGGAGTATTATCGGCGGAGGTATGAGAAGGTGGGGAAGTAAAAACAAAAATTGATAAAAAAGCCGAGCTTTGGATATCAAAAACGTTTTGAGAAAAATGACAAAATGCGACAGTTTTTTGAAGTTTATGTGCAATTATATATGAAGGATATTTGATAAAATGTAATAAAGGTTATTTCTTTACAGAATATTATAAAAGGACATATATAAATAATGAAATGGGGGAGGTAATGTAATGGAGCCATTAGCAATTTGTTTTGTTTGGAATAAAGAAGATGATAGAGTTGTAAAAAAATATATTGATTACACAACCGAATTGTTAACAAGGGATTTGGAGAATCCTTTTTCAAGAAATCTTGATTTGCCGATATTCTATTTTTCGAATAGCCAAAAAGAGAATACTCCAATGAGTATAAATATTTTGGCGAATAAAGTGATAGTGTATATTTTTGTTGGAGAAAATATGGTAGCAGCAGAGGAATGGGAAGATTATATAAAAAAAATGGTAGAAAATCCAATGTTACATATTGTTCCGGTAGCATTGGATAAAACTGCATTTAATATTGAAGCAATAAAGAGTTTGAATTACATTAGAGAATATGAATATGAAAAAAATAAACAACAGCAGTTTTTTATTTCAATGGCTCATGAAATCTATAGAGTAGGATTTAATGACAAACACGAAGAAATAAGTCAGAATAGTGCATTGAAAATATTTCTGAGTCATGCAAAAGATGGGAAAAATGGGGTAAATGTAGCAAAACAATTAAAAAGAATAATTGACAATTCAGCAATGAGACGTTTTTTTGATGCAGATGAAATTGCACCTGGATATAGATTTGATGATGAAATAATTAATAATATTAGGGATTCTACAATTATTATTATAAATTCAGACATATATTCGACGAGATATTGGTGTCAACGCGAAGTACAAATTTCAAAAGAAAAAGAAAGACCGATTATAGAAGTGGATTTGATAGAAAAGAGTATAGATAGAAAGTTCCCATATGCAGGAAATGTTCCGGTTGTTCGAGTTAATATTTGTGATGGTAAAATAGAAATAGAGGATTTATATAGAATATTAGAAACAGCTCTTATAGAAACGATTAGATATTATTATGTAGATAATAAATTGTATAAATTTGAGGAAGGATTAAAAGGACAGGTAAAGAGGATTAGTAGGCCGCCAGAAATGTGTGATCTACAGAAAATATTGAGCAAAGAAAAAGAAAAAATTATTTTAAAATATAATACTATTTTATATCCAGATCCACCTATTTATTCCGAAGAACTTGATTTTTTTAAGCATTTAGGAATAAAGGTGTGTACACCTGTTGAAATGCAAGCCCAGAAACTTTTGAGTAAAAATATAGGTATTTCCATTTCAGATCCAGAAATAGAAGTACTGAATAAAATTGGACAAAATAGAGAATATTTAGAAAAATTGTCACAGGTGTTTGCAAAATACCTCTTGGGGAGTTCGGCAACATTAATATATGGTGGGGATTTACGGAAAAATGGATTTACAGAAAAGTTAATTTTAGAAGCTAAGATATTGAAAGATAGACTTAAATCTAAAGATATTTATTTGAAAAATTATTTAGCATGGCCAATTTATTTAAATGATTCGCAAAAAGTTAAAAATTGGAAAGCGGAATATAAAGGGCTTCTAAAGATGATTAATGTAGAAATAGATAAAGAAGTAGAAGGCATGATTGAAAAAAAAGACAAATTCGTTTTCCCAGATACGGATGAAAACAATTATGCTTGGAGTAAATCATTGACAAAAATGCGAGAAATAATGATTAGTGACTGTGAAGCACGTATTTGTGCAGGAGGAAAAGCTAAAGGATATAAAGGAAAAATGCCGGGGGTTTTAGAGGAAATTTTAATTGCAAGCCAAAAAAAACTTCCGATATATCTTTTGGGTGGATTTGGAGGTATTGTTCATGATATTTGTGAACTAATTGAAAACAATTATACTTCTGAAAGATTAACTTTGAAATGGCAAGAGGAAAATAATGTAGGTTATAGTAAACTTTTAAAATTATATAAAGATAATGGTGAAGATATAGAATACACAGAAATTGTAAATAAATTAAGAAAGATTGATTTAAACAATGGATTGAGTGAGAAAGAGAACATACAATTATTCAATACAGTATATATTGATGAAGCTGTACATTTAGTATTAAAAGGATTAAAATCATTATAAAAACACAGATTAATTTATGTATATAAAGAGGAGAATGTAATATGAAAGATATAAAGAATATTTTCGTTTCGCATTATCATACGGACGCAGAAAAAATAGAAAATTTAAAAGCGTTACTGAGTAAACATGGAATGACAATGAGGGATAGTTCGATTTATGAGAACAAGTCTCCAAATAAGGCACATAATGAAGAATATATAAAAAAACTTATTAGTCCACAGATTGATTGGGCTGGAACTGTAATTGTATTGATTGGTAAAAATACAAGTAAAAGCGACTATGTAAATTGGGAAATTGAATATGCGGCAAAAAAAGGAAGACGTATAGTAGGAGTTTATTTGCTAGGAGAAAGCGAGAGTAAATTACCAGATGCATTTAATAAATATGGAAATTCACTTCAAAAGTGGAATGGTGAAAGTATTATTTCTGGTATTAACGGAAATGATGAATGGAATGGACCAAGCAGAAATTGGGGAACGACAAGAGTAACCTGCTAGTAGAGGAGGTGATGCGAAAATGAATTTATATTCATATGTAATTACAAGAGATTATGGTTTTGCCCCTAATCCTTTTTGGGGCATATGTTCATTAGCAACGTGTAAACCACAAATTCGACAGCGAGCGTTAAAAGGAGATTGGATTGCGGGGTTTGGTGGAGCGAATACTACTATAGCTGGGAAGATGGTTTTTTTGATGTGCGTTGATGAAACCTGTACATTTGATGACTATTGGAATAATCCACGATTTAAAGTCAAAAGACCATGTTTTGATGGATGTTATCAGCAATGTTATGGTGACAATATTTATCATCATGTTGGAAACGAATGGGTACAGGAAAATTCTCATCATAGTTACGAGAATGAAATAAATTATAATAATCTTAATCATGACACTAGAATTGACAGAGTTTTAATATCTTCATATTATTGGTACTTTGGTAGTGATGCAATAGAAGTACCAAATGAATTTAAAAATATAATTGCGACTTGTAGAGGATACAAAAAAATTCAAGAAGATAGATGTATAGATTTTATTGATTGGGTAAAAGAACATTGTGGAGATCCGGGACAACATGGATTACCCCATAAATGGAATGAATCTGATAAATTTGTACGATTCAAAGGGGAAAAAGATGGTGATAATAAAACGAAAAGAATTAAAAAAAACAAAAGTATATGATACATATTGGAAGTTTGCTAATGAACGACAGAATATTTTTATACGTAAATTTGAAGGAGAAGAAAATAATCTTACAGAAGATAAAATTTTGCAGGAATATAAGTTTACAAATGCCTATAGAGCGAGTGATAGAGTAAGTCAATATTTAATAAGAAATATAATTTATCAAAATGGATACAGTGAGGAAGATATTATATTTCGAATTTTACTTTTTAAAACATTTAATAATATAGACACCTGGAAAAAGTTAGAAAATATTTTGGGAAAGATTGTATATAATGAATATGATATAGAACGATATGGAAAATTATTGAATGATTATTATATGAAAGGAGAAAAATTATATTCAGGTGCTTATATAATGGCATCTGGAAAGACGGCATTTGGTCAAGAACGCAAGCTGCTTCGCGCTATATATACACGGTAATAATCCACCTAGTATCATTTCCGTCTCATTATTATTCACAATCGGCTTCGTCAAATCATATTCAACACAAAAACCTTCATGATTTTGGGAATAATGTGCCCACAATTCCATAAATGTCGTTAATTGAAATTCATTTAAATCAGCAAACGAAGTGATTTTTGCTGTATTTTCTCTCAGCTTTCCCAATCCTTTTGAATATTCCTCGTTTATCTGACGTATAATTCTATAAATTTCGTCCGCTCCCACTCTTTCTTTTTGATTATTCACGTCATATTTAAGTTCAAATAATATACGTTCAAATGTATTTCTATTAGAAAAATAAGACTGGTTTTCTTCAAACTCACTTGTCTCTAATTTCATTAATTCCTCTTCTGATAATATTCCCCTCTCAACAGCTCGGGTTTCGATTAACTTTTCAATCAAACATTTTTTTATAAATTCCTTCTTATCTACACATAATAAACAGTCAAATGGATCATTAAAGTTTTTTGGATTATTCATAAATACTGTATTAGTTTCTATACATTTTATACTATTTTGATTAAATGGAAAAAACTTAAATAATTGTTTCGGCATCAAAATTATCATGCTCTGCTTCAATCTTGAACAAACTTCTTTTTGTAATAAAATAATTTGTAAGATTTGTTTTTACTACCTTATCAATATTTTTTAAATTAAACTCTATACCAGCAATTGATATTGATGGTATTTTTATATCTGCATATTTTCTCCAAAATATAATTCCCCATAATATCAATCCTCCAACAATTAAAGTCGCATATTTTTTTAAAACACCTGCTATAAAATTCAAATTCATTACGAAAGTATGCATTCCTGGAATATTTAATAATAAACTTTTAATATCAACACAGCCCAACACCAATCCAGTCACTATCAGAACCGCCAATCCAATTAATAATTTAGTTTCTTTTGTTATTTTATTCAAAATACTTCTTTATTTCTCCTTTATTAATTTTCCAAAAATCTATCATGTTTATCTAATTTATAAACATTTTAATCAATATATTATTATAATTTTCTAATTTATATTTTGTTTTTCCCTCATCCACTCTTTCATCATATCTCTATATAACGTATTAGAAAAATTTTCTTCACAGCACACTATCAGATACACTTCTTCTAAACTTCGACTATAAACAATCTTTTTTGTTATATTATCCTTCATCATATAATCTATTAACATTAAATGATTCATAAATTTGTGTTAAGTAAGAGAAAGTTTTACAAATATGTAAAACGAATTCCATTTACAAAGCATGAAAAGATAGAGTTTGAGAAAAATATTTTACTTTCATTTATTACAAAATCTTCGTCTTGGAGTTATGAAAATGAATGGAGGCTTATATTATCGAATAATATTTGTGAAATTTACGAAAATAAAATTCCATTTTTCCCAATAAAAGCAATTTATAATGGTTGTAGAATGGCCAAAGATAATAAAGAATTTATTTATCAAATGGCACAAAGAAAAGGTATTGAGGTTTACGATATGACAATGCATGATTATCAATTCAGATTAGAAGAGATTTGTAAATCTACAGATATTAAAGGATATTTTGAACATAAAAAATTGATGCAGGAATTAAACATGAAAAATCTTAGAATAAATTGAGAAATAAGAAGTAACTATTCACAATGAAGGGATTAGTAAAATTACGAAAAGGAGCGTCACTCAAATGAACATCCCCCACATCACCACCCTACGAACCGCCCTAGAAACCGCCTACATCAACGGCGCCACAGCCTCAAGCCTGGCTTATCGACCACAGTTCGTATCCAACAATCACAAAGAAGGAAAGAAAGTTCTCTCATCCGTCGAGGATGAGCTCTTGGCGTGTGATCAATTCCAGATCAGTGTAGCATTTATCACAATGAGCGGAATCACGCCACTTCTGCAGACGTTAAAAGAACTGGAAAAGAAGAATATTCCGGGAGAGATTCTGACAACGAATTATCTGAATTTCAGTGAGCCAAGAGCACTGAAAAAGCTGAATGAGTTACAGAATATCACTTTGAAAATGTACGATGTAGAAGCAGCAAAAGAAGGTTTCCACACCAAGGGATACATTTTCAAGAAAGAAGAGATCTACCGGATTATCATCGGAAGTTCTAATATCACAAGTGCAGCGCTGACCTACAACCGGGAATGGAATACGAAGATCGTGTCAACAGAAGATGGTGAGATGGCACGGGAAATCGTACAGGAATTTGATTCGCTGTGGAATTCGAAGTATGCACTGGATTTTGACACATTTTATGAATCATATCGGGAAAAATATAAGATCATCAAACATCAGCGTGATATTGCGAAGCTGGATGATATTACATCAATTGAAAAATATAAATTAGAGCCAAATAGCATGCAGGTCGGCTTTATTAAGAACCTGCGGAAGATACAGGAAGCGGGCGAGAGAAAAGCACTTCTGATATCGGCGACCGGTACCGGTAAGACTTACGCCTCCGCATTTGCCATGCGAGAACTGGGATTCCAGAGAGTGTTATTTCTGGTACACAGGAATCAGATTGCGAAGCAGGCGCAGAAGTCATTTCGCAAGGTATTCAGTGGACAAGTTTCGATGGGACTGGTGACGGGAAAATATCAGGAATATGACAAGGATTTTATCTTTGCAACCATCCAGACATTGAGTAAAGAGGAAAATTTGCAACGATATGAGAAGACCGCATTTGATGCGATCGTAATCGACGAAGCCCACCACAGCGCCGCCAACAGCTATAAAAAAGTCCTGGACTATTTCGAACCAAAGCTTTGGCTTGGTATGACCGCAACGCCAGATAAACGAGACGACAATCTGGAAGGCAGGAACATTTACGAAATCTTTAATCATCAGATTGCATACGAGATCCGTCTGCAGGATGCGATGGAGGAGGATCTGTTGTGTCCGTTCCATTATTTTGGAATCACGGATCTGGATATTATTGCAGATGCGGGAAAATCATCCGAAGAAAAGGTGGAGAATTTCCGTTATCTGACATCCGAAGAGCGTGTGGAAAATGTCATGAAACAGGCGGAATATTTCGGATACAGCGGAGAGCGTGTAAAGGGATTGATCTTCTGTAGCCGGATTGATGAGGCAAAAGAATTATCGAAGAAATTCAACGACAAGGGCTGGCGGACGCTGGTGCTGAGCGGTAGTGATTCAGAAGAAGCGAGAGCAGCAGCGATCGAACGGCTGGCAGGAGAAGAATCCGAAGATGCTCTGGACTACATCATTTCCGTAGACATATTTTCCGAGGGTGTGGACGTGCCGGAGATCAATCAGGTCATCATGCTTCGTCCGACAGAGTCGCCGATCGTGTTCATCCAGCAGCTTGGTCGTGGACTTCGAAAAGCCGAGAACAAAGAATATGTCGTTGTACTGGATTTCATCGGAAATTATCGGAATAACTTTATGATTCCGATTGCGCTGTCCGGCGACCGCAGTTATAACAAGGATAATATCCGTCGTTATGTCACGGAAGGCGGCAGAGTGATTCCGGGCGCGAGCACGATTCACTTCGACGAGATTTCCAGAAAGCGGATTTTCCAGGCGATTGATAATGCGAACTTCAGCGATATCAAATTAATCCGGGAGAATTATACGAATCTGAAGAATAAGCTGGGGCATATCCCAGCGCTTGCGGATTTTGATAAGTATGGGGAAATGGATGTGCTGCGGATCTTCGACAATAACAGCCTGGGTTCGTATTACAAATTCCTTGTGAAATACGAAAAGGAATATACCATCCGGCTGTCAGAAGACGAAGAAAAAGCAATCGAATTCATTTCCAAAAAGCTGGCAAGTGGCAAGCGGATTCATGAGCTGGAATTATTGAAACGTACGTTGCAGTATCGCCATGGAATCATTGGACGTCTGCGGAAGCATTTATCCGAGAAGTATCATTGTGAGATGGACGAGCATTGCACGGAAAATGTGATCAATATGATGACAAATGAATTCCCAAGAGGAGCAGCAAAGAAGACCTACGCACAGTGTGTATTTCTGAAGAAGGAACAGGATGACTATGGCATTTCCGATTCTTATGAGAAAATGTTGCAGAATCCGGAATTCTGTGCGATTCTGGAGGAACTGGTAGATTTCGGAATTGCGAGATATAAGGTCAATTACAGTCATCAATATCAGGATACGAATCTGGTGTTATATCAGAAATATACATATGAGGATGTCTGTCGTTTGCTGAATTGGGAGAAAAATGAAGTACCACAAAATATTAGTGGCTATAAATATGATAAGAAGACAAGGACATTTCCGATATTCATTAACTATGATAAAAAGGAAAATATCAGCGATACTATAAAATATGAAGATCGTTTTATCGCAGAAAATCGGTTAATTGCGATTTCAAGAAGTAGAAGAAATATGAATTCGAAAGATGTGCAGAATTTCTTGAAATCAACAGAGCGAGGTATTGATGTGCAGCTGTTTGTAAGAAAGAATAAGGAGGATAAGATGTCCAAGGAATTCTATTATCTGGGCCGTGTGATCGCGACCGGGAATGCGAAGCAGTTTGTGATGCCGAATACGGATAAGACGGCGGTGGAGATCGAATGGGAGCTGGAGACTCCGGTGAGAGAGGATATTTATCAGTATATTGTGAATGAATAGAGATTGTTACAGGAAGATTTTTGACGGGAGATAAATGGTAAGATGAAGACGATAAGAGTTGTGGCAGCAGTTATAAAGGCAGTAAAGGAAGACGGAAGAACGATGATATTCGCAACGCAGCGCGGATACGGCGAGTTCAAAGGCGGATGGGAATTCCCGGGCGGCAAGATCGAAGCCGGGGAGACACCGCAGGAAGCGTTGAAGCGTGAGATCATGGAAGAACTGGATACGGAAGTTGCGGTTGGTGAATGGATCGAGACGGTGGAGTATGATTATCCGGGATTTCATCTTTCGATGGATTGCTTCTGGTGTGAGATCGTGAAAGGGGATCTGGTGCTGAAGGAGCATGAGGCAGCCAGGTGGCTGACCAGGGAGGAGCTGGCGGATGTGGAGTGGCTGCCGGCGGATGTGGCTGTTGCGGAGAAGATTGAAGAAGAGATGGACTAGAAAATATAGAGAGGAATAAGTGGACATTGAAAATGAAAAAGAACTCAAATTTGAAGTATAAATTTGAGTTCTTTTTTAGTTCATAAGAATAATATTTGAGTTTCTTGCATAAACTTAAATATAATGCTAGAATCTAAAATATAAATGGAGGAACTAAAATGACAACAGAAGAATTATATGACAAACTAAAATTAATTCAAAAAATGAAATGCGAAACGCAGAATTTGGAATTGAAATCAGCGGAGCAAGGATATCCGAAACGATTATATGATTCTTTGTCAAGTTTTTCTAATCAGGATGATGGTGGCATTATTGTTTTTGGAATTGATGAGAAACAAGATTATAAAGAAGTTGGTGTTTATGATGCTCAGGACATTCAAAAGAAAATTAACGAGCAATGCTTGCAGATGAATCCGGTTGTACGGCCGCTTATTACAGTTGTGGAGAAGGAAAATAAAAAATTTGTTTCTGCTGAAATTCCCGGAATAGATTTGGCAGACAGACCTTGCTATTATCAAGGACGTGGAAGGTTGAAGGGGTCCTATACCCGTATTGGGGATAGTGATGAACCGATGACAGAATACGAAATATATAGTTATGAAGCATATAGAAGAAAATATCAAGACGATATCCGTGAGGTTCCGAGAGTAACATTAATGTCATTGGATCAGGAAGAACTGAATCGTTATGTTGAACTGTTAAAGAGAGGAAAACAAAGATTAGCAACACTTGATAATGAGAGTATTTATGAACTTATGAGCATAAAGCGAGGAGAGAAAGTAACGCTTAGTGCGACTTTGCTTTTTAGTCCATATCCACAGGCATATTTTCCACAATTGTGTATTACGGCAATTGTAATTCCTGGGAGAACAATAGGAAGTCTTGGCGACATGGGGGAAAGATTCTCGGATAATCAGAGAATAGAAGGAACAATTCCGGAAATGTTGGATGAGGCATTATTATTTGTGAAACGCAATATGCGGACAAAGACAATTATAAGTCCGACAACCGGACGAAGAACTGACAGAACAGACTATCCAATAACAGCAGTTAGAGAAGCTATTATAAATGCATTAGTACATCGTGATTATAGTATTCATACAGAAGGAATGCCGATTCAACTTATAATGTTTGAAGACAGGATTGAAATACATAATCCAGGTGGATTATATGGAAGAATCACTATTGACCAATTAGGAAAAATTCAACCGGATACAAGAAATCCGGTACTAGCATCGGCACTTGAAACATTGGGAATAACAGAAAACAGGTATTCGGGAATTCCAACAATCCGGATGGAAATGGAGAAATATAACTTAAGACAGCCAGAATTCTTGGATGAAAGAGGAAGTTTTATTGTAAAACTATATAAAGAATCAAAGAATGATTATGAAGATATGTCAAATGATGAAGAAACAAATAATTTAATAGTATTTTGTAAAACGCCGCGTACAAGAAAGGAAATTTGTGATTATCTGGGGTTAAATTCTGTTACTTATGCTATACAGACGTATGTAAATCCATTAGTAGAAGCTGGCGTAATTAAGTTGAGTATTCCAGATAAGCCAAAGAGTCCAAAACAGTTATATTATAGCGTAGAAAGAGAAGAATGAGAGAGGAACAAGGATGAACATACAAATATTCGGAACCAAGAAAAGCTTCGACAGCAAAAAAGCTGAACGATTTTTCAAAGAGCGCGGAATTAAGTACCAGTTCGTAGATATGAAAGAAAAAGGTCTGAGTAAAGGTGAATTCAATTCGGTATGCCAGGCTGTCGGAGGATATGAAAAACTGATCGATCAGGAGTGCAAGGATAAAGATCTGCTTGCACTGATCACTTATCTAGCAGAGGAAGATAAAGCAGAGAAAATTTTGGAAAATCAAAAAGTAATCAAGACACCGATTGTTCGTAATGGAAAGCAGGCAACGGTAGGATATCATCCGGATGTGTGGAAGAATTGGAAATAGATGCATATGGAGAGTGCGAGAAGATGACATATTACAACCGAGAAGACCAATTCCTGCGACAACGCCTGCAGAAAGAAATCCCGATTTTACGGGCATTAATACAGAACCTATATGAAGAACTGGATAGAAAGCTGCATTTAAACGGGGCAAAAGTACCGATAACATTTGGATATGATACGGACACACTGGGATCTTACACTAGACGAAGTGCACATGAAAAAGAGCATTTTCATTTTTCGCTGTTGTTTATTGCATATGGTGTGAAGAATCCGCTGTCCAAAGAGGATCGCATAGATTTATTCAAACACGAATACGCCCATTACATGCAGTACAATATGCAGATTCCCGAAAAGTATAAATGGCAGGCAGGAACGCACGGAAGTGCGTGGAAATACTGTTGTTCTCTAATCGGAGCGGCGCCGACGCCGTATTATAAGGCGGGCGAAGCGCTTATGAATCATGACTATGATAAGGTATTAAAGAACAGGATTCATGATAAGTCCGTGCCGGTCCGGGATACTTATCAGCAACTGAAGACTGCACAGAAGAAAAAAGATGAAGTGGTTCAGTATAAGCTTGGCGATGCGGTGACACATCCGAAATTCGGACATGGAATTGTGGAGAAGATCAACCAGAGATCTGGCGGGGTGCATTTACATATCCGGTTTGATGGGGAAGTGAAGTGTATTGATCAGAAATGGTTGTCGCGGAAGAAGTATATGTGAAAAGATTCAGTAAAAACAAATAAGCAAGGTAGTGAAGTATCTGAAGAGGATAAACGTACACGAAGAACGTTAGAAGATGAGATGACATTTTTCGTGTGCGTAAATTTATATATTGACATACTATCAAAGCGATACTATCATAAAGATAATAATATAGGACGAAAAAAGAAAGAGGTAGTAATCATGCGGAAAAAATCAGAAATGCAAAAGGCTAACGAAGAATTTGTAAAGACTTACGATGATTCAAAATATCCAAAACCATCCGTGACTGCAGACATTGTCATTTTCGGAATGTTTGACAAAGAAGAAGATAATTATAGAAAAATAGCGGAGAAAGAGTTAAAGGTACTTTTAATCCAGAGAGGTGCGGCACCATATGAAGGCTGTTATGCCCTTCCCGGCGGATTCGTTGGTCCGAAGGAAACCATCGGCGAAGCTGCAGAACGTGAATTAAAAGAAGAGACAAACTGCAACTGTAATTTCCTGGAACAGTTCGGTACCTACAGCAATCCAGACCGTGATCCGAGAAGATGGGTGATCAGCAATGGATACATGGCACTTGTCAATGCTGGACAGGAAATAATCCAGGCAGGAGATGATGCTTCAGATGCAAAGTGGTTTGATGTGTCATTTCAGGAAGAAGCCGGTATATGGAATCTGTGTCTGACACATGGGGATGAGAAGCTTCATGCAAGATTAGAAGAGACAACTTCGAAGTGGGATGTAAAGAAGAAATTTAAGACTATAGAAAGCGATGACCTTGCATTTGACCACGAGCTGATTCTTGCAGATGCAATCGTACAGCTTCGCAAGTGGATTACGGAGACGCATATAGCGTTCCGGCTTTTACCGGAGAAGTTTACACTGAGAGAATTGCAGCAGATTCATGAGACGGTGCTGGATACGAAGCTTCTGGTTCCGGCGTTTCGAAGAAAAGTGGCTGATCTGGTAGAAGATACCGGGGAGATGACGGGGGATGTCGGGCATAGACCGGCGAAGTTGTATCGGGAGAAAAGATAAACTTTAGTAAGAAGAAAGGGCTGTACATACTAATGATGAAATTTTTATTCTTGATACTTTTCATAATTTGGGAAAAAAGAACATTTAGAGCAATTGTGGCATTGCCGGCAGGCATTGTTACAGCTGGGTATATGGAAGAGATTAATAAAGATGAATCTTTGTAATTTAGGAGAATTGCAGATGAAAAATAAAGAGAAAAAGCAAATGCTTACAACGGAGCTAACAAAAGAAAAGGGCGGCGGGAGTGCCGGGATGATTCAGGATATGTCAATAAACGGAATCGAATTACATCTCGCTCAGAACGGAACCGGCGGCCCGGTCATCTTCTGGGGCATGTATCCACATCAGCAGAACGAAGTAGAACATCTGTGGGAATCTCTACTGGAACTTGTGCCGGAACAAAATTTCCTGCTCGTTGCATTTCAGGTGGAGAACTGGAACCGGGACTTTTCACCGTGGGAAGCATCGGCTGTATTCGGAAAGGAAGGCTTCGCCGGACAAGGTCTGAAGACGCTGAGATGGCTGACAGAGGAATGTGTGCCACATATTGACCGGACTTTTGGCGTGAAAGACAGGGAACATTGGCTGATGGGTTATTCGCTTGCCGGATTATTTGCGCTATGGGCAGCTTATGAAAGTGACGTGTTTTCTGGAATTGTATGCTGTTCGGGTTCGTTGTGGTTCCCGGACTGGGACCATTATGTGAGGAATCATGTGATTCAGAGTAAATGTAGCGTGTATCTGAGCCTTGGCGGAAAGGAAGAGAAGGCGAAGAACAAAGTAATGGCAGCGGTCGGTGACAGGACCAGGGCGCAGGAAGGGCTGTTACAGGAGGACTCGATGGTGGAATCCGTGGTTTTAGAGTGGAATGCGGGAGGGCATTTTGCAGATGCGGGGAAAAGGCTGTCTAAGGGCGTGAAATGGATGTTTGGAGTGAAAAGTGGCTTATAATATAAAGTTGAGGGTGTTAAGGTTTCATGGTATCATAATCAGTATAGAAGAACAGTGTGACAGATTATGTTATTACAACCGGAGGTGAAAATCAATGAACAAAGCAGACAAAGCAGAATCCCTCTTCCGCACAGGCTACAACTGCAGCCAGTCGGTCTATGCAGCATTTGCGGAAGAACTGGGAATAACAGTGGAAGAGCCTGCGGTCAGAACGGAAGCGTATTATCAGAGCAGACCTTGTGTGAAAGCATGCAGAAGGGCAGCAGAGATTCTGGAAGAGTATGTGAAAGAGCAAAAAAGAAAATGAGTGAATACATTACGACCTACACAGGAAAACATTTTAAACCAACAGAACCGGATCCGGAGTTATTTGACATAGCAGATATTGCACATGCGCTGTCCCTGATATGCAGAGGAAATGGTCATGTGAAGACGTTCTGGTCGGTCGGGGAACATTGCATTTGCTGTGCAAAAGAGGCAAAGGCGAGAGGTCTGTCGGATAGGATGGTGCTTGCATGCCTGCTTCACGATGCAAGCGAGTGTTATATGTCGGATGTTCCGTCGCCTTTTAAGAAGAAACTGCCGGAATATAATGAACGCGAAGAACGTATGCTTTCTATGATTTATGAAAAATTTCTCGGTTCGGACCTGACACCGGAAGAGAAGATGCAGTTGAATGCGATTGATAAGGCAATGCTATGGTATGATCTGACGTTTCTTCTGGGAGAGAAACAGGAGAGCGAAGCGCCCGAATTGCATATTGATCTGAGGTATGAGGTCAGAGCATTTGGTGAGGTGGAAGAGGAATACCGGAGGATTTTTGAAGAACAGCTTATAACCGTACAGAATAAAAGAATCTAAAATCGTACGGATAAGATAGAAAAGGAGGAATACATTATGTTACACGAAGTATCTTTTGCGTCCTATAACGGACGTGACCAGGTCCAGGGATGGATCTATGTTCCGGCTTGCAAACCGAAGGGAATTGTCCAGGTGATCCACGGATTTGGGGAACATTCCAGACGTTATCTGCACATGATATCTGCCTTCATGGATGCGGGTTATATCGTGGCAGCAGACGATCATGTAGGACATGGGAAGACAGCAATGGTCAATAATGTGTGGGGCGACTGGGGAGACAAAGGACCGCATACAATGATGGAAGACGAGCATACATTGAAAGGAATCGTGTGTGAAAAATATCCGGATCTGCCATATTTCTTATTCGGACACAGCATGGGATCTTTTATCACAAGAGATTTCATTGCAAAATACGGGGACGAACTGGCCGGGGCAACCATCTGCGGAACAACGGGAATCTTCCGCGGGGCAGAAGAGACGGGAAAGAAATTAAAAGAAGCGATCGATGCAGGACATGGAGAAGAATCCGATCCGTCATATACCGGAGAACTGATGGGATGGATGTGTGAGCGCTGTGGAGAGGTCAGCATCGGAAATGAGTGGATCTGTGCCGATCCGTATGTACAGCGGGATCATGCCGATGATCCGTTTGATGCATTTACCAGACCGACCAGCAACCGTTCGGTATATGATTTCATCCAGATGATGTTACAGATCGAGGGAACAAAGTGGGCTGAAAAAGTGCCGACAGACCTGCCAATCTATAATATTGCGGGAGATCAGGACCCGGTAGGTGAGTATGGTGTCGGTGTATATCAGGTAAGTAACTGGCTGGTACAGACTGGACATAACGTAACGACGAAGCTGTACTCGGGATACCGCCACGAGATACATAATTATGCTGAGATTAAGAACGAAGTCGAAGCGGGTATTATTGCATTCATGGACAAGGCATTATAAAAATGTATTAGGTGCCGGGAAGGATTATAATTTAAAAAACATAGAGATAAAGGCATAAAAAGTACAATAGCATTTGTGATAGCGATTGTCGTGATTAGTGTAGATAAGAAAGACGTAAGGGAAATTTGATTTTCAGGGACTCCGGTTTTATGAACCCCGGAGTCCTTTTTGAAAAAAATTATTTTTTGATCTCTGATTGGAATGCATTGATATCTTTTGCTTTACAAATGATATATAAAGTATTATGATAAAAAAAACGAAATCTTCAGGGCAGGGTGCGATTCCCTACCGGCGGTAAAGCCCGCGGGCCGAGAGGCATGATCCGGTGTGATTCCGGAGCCGACAGTATAGTCTGGATGAAAGAAGAGGATGGTACAGTTATTTTAATAGATGAATGTAGTGTCTGAGCTCTGAGATGGTGATCCATTTCAGAGCTTTTTTGGTTAACAGATCATTTGTCAGTTATATGTAACAGATCATTTCCCCTGTAGGTATCCTGCAGGGGTTTTTGTATAACTAAGAAAGAAGGAAGAGAAATGACGGATCAGGAATACATGCTCCGGGCAATCCAGCTTGCAAAAAAGGGAGAAGGATGGACAAATCCGAATCCGATGGTAGGTGCGGTGATCGTAAAAGACGGCCGGATCATCGGGGAAGGTTATCATAAAAAATGCGGAGAACTTCATGCAGAGCGTAATGCAATCGCATCGCTTACAGAATCGGCAGAGGGTGCGATAATCTATGTTACGCTGGAACCATGCTGTCATTATGGCAAGACACCGCCGTGTACGGAAGCGATCATAGAACAGAAGATTAAAAAAGTGGTGATTGGTTCCAGGGATCCGAATCCAAAGGTGGCAGGAAAAGGTGCACAGATATTGCGTGAATCGGGAATTACAGTAGTTCAGGATTTTATGCGGGAAGAATGTGACCGTCTGAACCCGGTGTTCTTCCATTATATTACGACGAAGACACCGTATGTAGTGATGAAATATGCCATGACACTGGATGGGAAAATTGCGACAAAGACGGGTGCATCGAAGTGGATCACAGGAGAACCGGCCCGACAGGAAGTGCAGCATATGCGGCACCGGTATATGGGTATTATGGCCGGTATCGGGACTGTACTTGCGGATGATCCGATGTTGAATGTCCGGGTAGAAGGATGGAAAAGTCCGGTCAGAATAGTATGCGACAGTAGTCTTAGGATACCGCTTGACAGCCAGATCGTAAGAAGTGCAAAAGAGTACCGGACAATCGTGGCTTATGCAGGACGGGAAGAGAACGAAGAAATAACAGAAAAAATAGAACGGTTACATGCGAAAGGCGTGAATACTGTCTGCTGTCCGGATGAAAAAGGTCAGATAGACCTTAAAAAGCTGATGACATATCTTGGAAATGAGGGCATTGACAGCATTCTGCTGGAAGGCGGGGGCACGCTGAACGACAGTGCACTGCGGGCAGGAATTGTAAAAGAGGTACACTGTTTTATCGCACCAAAATTATTTGGCGGAAAGAACAGTAAGACACCGGTGCAAGGAATCGGCATCGGACTTCCATCAGAAGCATTGAAACTGAAATGTACGGATATCTGCCGGATCGGTGAAGACATCAGGATAATCTGTCAGGTATGTGAAAAAGAACAGGAGGGGCCATGTTTACAGGAATCGTAGAAGAGAAAGGATCGGTCCGCTATATGCAGCTGACCGGAGAGTCGGGAGTTCTGGCAGTCAAGGCGAAGAAGGTATTGGAAAGAACGAAGATCGGTGACAGTATCGCAGTCAATGGAGTGTGTCTGACAGTTACATCACTTCAGCCGGATGGATTTACTGCAGATGTGATGGCAGAGACCATCAGGAGAAGCAGTCTGGGAAGCTGTAAAGTCGGAAGTCAGGTGAATCTGGAACGGGCAATGGCTGCAGACGGAAGATTTGGAGGACATATCGTAAGCGGTCATATTGACGGAACCGGTGTGATCCGGTCTCTGACCCGGGAGGAGAATGCCATCTGGGTATCTATCGGAACATCGCCGCAGATATTACATCTGATCGTAGAAAAAGGCTCCATCTGTATAGATGGCATCAGCCTGACGGTGGCAAAAGTAGAGGAAGAGGGATTTCAGGTATCGGTTATCCCGCATACAGGAGAAGAAACGACGCTTTTGGAAAAAGTGCCGGGCGATTCGGTGAATCTGGAGAATGATGTGATCGGAAAATACGTAGAAAAGCTGTTAGGCCTTGGAAAGAGTGAAGAAGAGAAAAAAGAATCCGGAATTACGATGGAATTTTTGCAGGAATTCGGATTTTAGAACAGGAGGATAAATAGAATGTCACAAAACAATCAGTACAATACAATCGAAGAGGCACTAAGGGATCTGAGGGAAGGAAAGGTTATTCTGGTTACAGATGATCCGGACAGAGAGAACGAAGGGGATCTGGTATGTGCAGCAGAGTTTGCAACACAGGAGAATATCAATTTTATGGCGACTTATGCGAAAGGGCTTATCTGTACACCGATGAGTGCGGAAATTGCAGCAAGGCTTAACTTTCCACCGATGGTTGCGGAGAATACCGATAATCACAGCACAGCATTTACCGTTGCAGTGGACCATGTTGATACGACGACAGGTATTTCGGCAGCAGAACGTTCCTATACAATCATGAAATGTGTGGATGAAGATGCGAAGCCGGAAGATTTCAGAAGACCGGGACATGTATTTCCACTCATTGCCAGAAAAGGCGGAGTCCTGGTGCGGAACGGACACACAGAGGCAACGACTGATCTGGTGAGAATGGCTGGATTGAAAGAATGCGGCGTGTGTTGTGAGATTATGAAAGAAGATGGCACAATGATGCGTACACCACAGTTGTGGGAATTTGCAAAAGAGCATAATCTTACATTTATTACGATCCGTGATCTTCAGGATTACATGAGAATCCATGAAAAACATGTAAAAGAAGAGGCGGTTGCAGACCTTCCGACGCAGTATGGAGATTTCAGACTTCACGGATATATCAATGATATTACAGGAGAACACCATCTTGCACTGGTAAAAGGTGATATCGGAGACGGTGAAGATGTACTTTGCAGGGTACATTCGGAGTGCCTGACAGGTGATGCATTTGGCTCGCTTAGATGTGACTGTGGTCTGCAGCTTCAGACAGCGATGCGTCAGGTAGAAGCAGAAGGCAGAGGGATCATTCTTTACATGAGGCAGGAAGGCAGAGGAATCGGGCTGCTCAATAAGATCAAGGCATATGCACTGCAGGAGCAGGGATATGATACGGTAGAGGCCAATGTAAAGTTGGGATTTGCACCGGATCTCAGAGAGTACTGGATCGGAGCGCAGATATTATCTGATCTCGGAGTGAAGTCATTGAGACTTCTGACCAATAATCCGGACAAAGTCTATGGACTTGGTGGGTTTGGACTGAAGATCAATGAAAGAGTACCGCTGGAGATCCCACCGCAGAAGTATGATCTGAAATATATGAAGACAAAACAGGAAAAGATGGGACACATTTTCAAAGAAATAGAATTATAAAAAGATTTAATGAATAACAGGAGGAAGAAATCATGAGACAGATCAATTTAGTAGAAGGAAAAGTAGTAGCACCTGAGGGAATGAAAGTCGGAATCGTGGCTGCCAGATTCAATGAGATCATTGTGAATAAGTTATTGGGCGGAGCCGTCGACGGGCTGGTAAGACATGGGGTAGAAGAAGAGAACATTACGGCTGCATGGGTACCGGGAGCATTTGAGATTCCGCTGACTGCACAGAAGATGGCACAGTCCGGAAAGTATGATGCAGTCATCTGCGTGGGAGCAGTTATCCGCGGGGATACTTCCCATTATGATCTGGTGTGTAATGAATCGGCCAAAGGAATCGCGCAGGTTGAACTTGCAACAGGAATTCCGGTATTATTCGGAGTGATCACAACAGAGAATATCGAACAGGCTATCGCACGTGCAGGAAGTAAAGCAGGAAATAAAGGATATGACTGTGCATTGTCCGCAATTGAGATGGTAAATCTGATGAAGCAGCTTTAATCAGGTGCAGCCGATGGTGAAAACAATCATTTTTGATTATGATGGAACGATACATAATACTCTTGGAATCTATGAGCCGGCGTTCAGGGAAGCTTATCAGTGGTTGTCAGAACAGAATGTTGTAGAGGAACAGAAGATAGAGACGGCGCAGATCGCAGGCTGGCTGGGCTTAAACAGCAAAGAAATGTGGGATACATTTCTGCCGGAATTAGATCAGAAATACAAAGATCAGGCAAGTGCGATTGTGGGAGATTCCATGGTCAGGCAGATCAGGAAGCACCAGGCAGTGTGGTATCCGGGAGCGGAAGAGATGCTTACAGCTTTGAAGAACAGAGGATATCATCTTGTGATCTTAAGCAACTGTAAAGTGGCATACCGCAAAGCACATTGGGAAGAATTCCGAATGGAAAGATGGTTTGAACAGTTTTATGACTGTGAATCGTATGGTTTCTGTCCTAAGACGGAGATCGTGCAGGAAGTTATCCGGGACTATCCGGGACCTTATCTGGTGATCGGAGACAGAAGACAGGATTTGGAATGTGCCAGATCCTGTAAAAGTCCGTTTATCGGATGCCTGTATGGCTATGGTGAGAAGGGAGAACTGGATGGAGCAGATTATTTTGTGAAATCTGTAGAAGAGATAACCGGAATCATATGATGTGAAAAAATGCACAAAAATAGAACTGTATTTTTGTAAATTATGTTTAATTCCACTCTTGCACTTTACAAGAAAAAAGTGTAAAACTTTAAGTAAGCTAAAAAAAGTAAATAAGAAATGCAATGAAAGGGATACGTCATAAAAGTTAACTGGAATTCAGAGAGCCGTTGGATGGTGTGAAACGGCAGAAAGTATTTTATGATATCACCCAGGAGCATCCCGCTGAAATATACAGGTTGGAAGAATCAACATAGTCAGGTATCGAGTAAGCCGGGACGTTGTCTTCACGTTACAGAAGAAACTGTTAGATATTTTGACAGTAACAAGTGGTTGTGGTTAGTGATGACTGCAGTAAAACGAAGTGGTACCACGGAAGAATATTCCGCCTTTGTTATCCGAAAGGATAGCGAAGGCGTTTTTTTATATATTTACTTTAAAGAGAAAGAAGAGGGATTGTTTTATGAGTGGAATATTAATGATGATCATTGCCATTGTTGTGCTTGGTGGAGCATATCTTCTTTATGGTCGTTATCTCCAGAACAAATGGGGCATTGACCCAAATGCCAAAACTCCGGCATATGAGATGGAAGACGGGGTTGACTATGTACCGGCCGATACGAATGTCGTATTCGGTCACCAGTTTGCATCAATCGCAGGTGCAGGTCCGATCAACGGACCGATCCAGGCAGCAATCTTCGGATGGCTTCCGGTACTTTTGTGGATCTTAATCGGAGGGGTATTCTTTGGAGCCGTTCAGGATTTCGCATCTATGTATGCATCTGTAAAGAATAAAGGACGTACAATCGGATATATCATCGAAGAATATATCGGAAAATTAGGTAAGAAATTATTCCTGTTATTCTGCTGGCTGTTTTGTATTCTGGTCGTTGCAGCTTTTGCTGATGTTGTAGCCGGAACCTTTAATGGATTCTCAGTAAGTGAAGCCGGAAAAGTAACAAAAATTGCAGCTAACGGTGCAGTCGCAACTACTTCTATGATATTTATCTTAGAAGCAGTCGGACTTGGAATGTTTTTGAAGTATACGAAATTCAACAAGTGGATTAATACAGCAGTTGCAATCGTATTATTGGTAGCAGCAATCGCACTGGGACTTCACTTCCCAATGTATGTAGGACTGGATGCATGGCATCTCATCATCTTCGTTTACATCCTGATTGCCAGTGTCGCTCCTGTATGGGCACTTCTTCAGCCTCGTGACTATCTGAATAGTTACCTTTTGATTTTTATGATCGTTGGTGCGGTTATTGGTGTATTTGTAGCAAATCCATCTTGTAACCTTCAGGCATTCACAAGCTTTAACGTAGATGGACAGTATATGTTCCCAATCTTATTTGTGACGATCGCTTGTGGTGCGGTTTCCGGCTTCCATTCACTGGTATCTTCCGGTACAGCATCCAAACAGATTAAGAATGAGAAGAACATGCTTCCTGTATCATTCGGAGCAATGTTAATGGAAAGTATGCTTGCAGTTATTGCACTGATCGCAGTTGCATCTTTTGCCAAAGGTGAAGCAGCAGCACAGGGACTGACAACACAGCCTCAGATTTTCGCCGGAGCGATTGCGAACTTCCTGTCAGTTATTGGTCTGCCACATTCACTTGTATTTACACTGATTAACCTGGCAGTATCCGCATTTGCATTGACATCACTGGACTCTGTAGCCAGAGTCGGACGTCTGTCGTTCCAGGAATTCTTTATCGATGACGATACAGATATGGATCATCTGAATCCATTCATGAAAGTGGTAACAAATAAATACTTTGCAACAATCATTACACTGGTACTTGCATATTTCCTGACCAAAGTCGGATATGCAGAGATCTGGCCACTGTTCGGTTCAGCCAACCAGCTGTTATCTGTACTGGCACTGGTAGCCTGCGCGGTATTCCTTAAGAAGACAAAACGTCAGGGATGTATGCTCTGGATTCCAATGGTATTCATGATGGCTGTTACATTTACAGCACTTGGTATGACGATCGTGAAACTGACAAAAGCATTCCTGACAACAGGGCTGGATCTTGGAAATACATTACAGCTGATTTTTGCCGTATTGCTTCTGATCCTTGGTGTGTTGGTTGCAATCCAGGGTGTAAAGAAACTTCTTGAAAAAACAGATGATAAGAAAGCAACAGCTTAATCATTATTTTATTCGTAATAAGAACATATAAGAGAAACTGTGGTAATAGCGTGAAGGTTATTATCGCAGTTTTTTTGTTTTATATTATATATAGTAGAGACAGATTCTGCGCAATTGGATAAAATGTATAAAAAAACATAGGTCAATATAAAAATATTGATAATTAATCCAAAAATATTCTATGTCAAAAAAATAGTGTTGTTATTATAATGAGATTAGTCAATGAGTTAGACGCGATTAAAAACAAAACGCACAAAACAGGAGGAAAGAAAATGAAAAAGAAAAAAGTATTTGCACTCATGATGGCAGCAACACTTGCATTATCACTGGCAGGCTGCGGAGGATCTTCGTCAGGTGATTCAAAATCATCAGGATCTTCAGACAGCAGTTCTGTAGCCAATAAGGACAAACCGCTTTGCTGGTTTAACCGTCAACCTTCTAATAGTTCAACAGGGGAATTGGACAAAGAAGCGTTGAATTTCAACAAAGATACTTATTATGTAGGATTTGATGCTAATCAGGGAGCAGAACTTCAGGGAGAGATGGTTGTTGATTATATCAAAGCAAATGCTGATAAGATTGACAGAAATGGTGATGGAGTTATCGGATACGTACTTGCAATCGGTGACATCGGACATAATGATTCTATCGCACGTACACGTGGTGTTCGTGCGGCACTTGGAACAGGAGTTAAAGATGGTGACGAAGTTGCTTCCAAGCCGGCAGGAACAAACGTAGACGGAAAAGCAAAAGTTGTCCAGGATGCTAAGATTGATGTAGACGGAAAAGAATTTACAGTCCGTGAGCTTGCTTCTCAGGAAATGAAGAACTCAGCAGGGGCAACATGGGATGCGGCTACAGCAGGTAACGCAATCGGAACATGGGAAGCTTCTTTCGGAGATCAGATCGATATTGTTGTTTCTAACAATGATGGTATGGGAATGTCAATGTTTAATGCATGGGCAAAAGATAACAAAGTTCCTACATTCGGATATGATGCAAACAGTGACGCTGTTGCAGCAATCGCTGATGGATACGGCGGAACAATCTCTCAGCATGCAGATGTTCAGGCTTATCTGACATTAAGAGTACTCCGTAACGCACTTGACGGAGCAGACGTGGATACAGGTATTGGTACAGCAGATGATGCCGGTAACTGCCTGACAGAAGGTGAAGATTACAGATACAGCGAAGAAGAAAGATCTTACTACGCATTAAATGTTGCAGTAACAGCTGATAATTACAAAGACTTTACAGATTCAACAAAGATTTATGACAAAGTGTCAAAACAGCTTGATTCAAGCAAGAGTCCATCTAAGAAAGTATGGCTTGATATTTACAATGCATCAGACAACTTCCTGAGCTCAACATACCAGCCACTTCTTGAGAACTATGATGATCTCCTTAACCTGAAGGTTGATTACATCGGTGGAGATGGACAGACAGAGTCAAACATCACAAACCGTCTCGGAAATCCAAACGAATATGATGCATTTGCAATTAACATGGTTAAGACAGACAATGCATCAGCATACACATCACTTCTCTCAAAATAAGAGACTGGTTAAATGGTAAATGAATGAAACGCAGAGGGGTGTCAGAGATGATACCCTTCTTTCATCAAGAAAAGGAAGCAGAGTTATGACAGTAGATAAGAATAAATACATCTTATCGATCAATGGCATGAGTAAGTCGTTCGGTAGAAACAAAGTTCTGAAACATATAAACCTGAATGTCAAACCTGGGACCATTATGGGACTTATGGGTGAAAACGGTGCCGGAAAATCGACAATGATGAAATGTCTCTTTGGTACTTATCAGAAAGATGAGGGGACAATTATATTAGACGGCAGAGAAGTAAATTTCTCGGGACCAAAAGATGCACTGGAAAACGGAGTAGCGATGGTACACCAGGAATTGAACCAATGTCTTGAAAGAAGCGTTGTAGATAATATGTTTCTTGGACGATATCCAAAGAATTCTTTTGGAATTGTCGATGAAGGAAGAATGAAAAAGGAAACTGCAAATCTCTTCAGACAGCTTGGAATCACAGCAAATCTGACACAGCCAATGAAAAAAATGTCTGTGTCCCAGCGGCAGATGTGTGAGATTGCAAAAGCTATTTCCTATCATTCCAAAGTAATTGTACTGGATGAACCAACCTCATCCCTGACAGCACCGGAAGTTGAGAAACTTTTCAAGATGATGCGTCAGTTGAAAGCACAGGGAATTTCGCTGATTTATATATCACATAAGATGGATGAGATATTCAATATATGTGATGAGATATCTGTGCTCAGAGATGGTAGTCTGGTTATGACAAAAGAGTGCAAAGATACAGATATGAATGAACTGATATCGGCAATGGTTGGGCGCTCGCTGGATAACAGATTTCCACCTGTTGACAATGAGCCCGGAGAGAAGATTCTCTCTGTACAGAATCTTTCGTCAAAATATGCACCAAAGATTCAAAATGTATCCTTTGATATCAGAAAAGGAGAAATATTTGGATTTTACGGTCTGGTTGGTGCCGGACGTACGGAACTTTTAGAAACAATTTTCGGAATCCGCACAAGAGCAGAAGGAAATGTAATATACGATGGAAAGATCATGAACTTTTCATCGCCGAGAGATGCAATGGATCATGGATTTGCCCTGATCACAGAAGAAAGAAAAGCTAATGGTCTGTTCTTAAAAGGCGATATTACATTTAATACGACCATCGCTAACATGAACCATTATAAGAATGGTGCAGTGCTGTCACATGACAGAATGGTACGTGCAACTGCGGAAGAGATTAAAATCATGCATACAAAGTGTATGGGCCCGGATGATATGATCACAAGTCTTTCCGGAGGAAATCAGCAGAAGGTAATCTTCGGAAAATGGCTGGAGCGTTCACCGAGTGTATTCATGATGGATGATCCGACACGAGGAATTGATGTTGGTGCAAAATATGAGATTTACGAACTGATCATCAATATGGCAAAGCAGGGGAAAACAATTATTGTTGTATCTTCTGAGATGCCGGAGATTCTTGGTATTACGAACCGTATCGGTGTTATGTCAAACGGACGACTGGCCGGAATCGTAAATACAAAAGAGACGAACCAGGAAGAATTATTGAGACTCAGTGCAAAATATCTGTAACAGAGAGGGGTATGGAAGATGGCAGAAAAAAGCATTATCATTTCGGCTGAAGAAGAAGCAATACTTTTGAAACCGATTGACGAATATGTTGGAAAAATACAGGAGCAGATCGATGCACTGCGTGTGGAAGGATCTGACAAAGTCAACAGTTTAAAAAATCAGATTGCAATAGCAAAAGAGAATAAGAACTTAACAAAAGAAGAACAGAATAAGATTATCGGGGAATGTAAGAAGAATCTGGAGAAGGCAAAAGCAACAGAAGATGCAAATAAACAGCAGATTGCAAAACTGATCGCAGATGCTGAAGGTTTTCTTTCCAAACATTACAACAGTGAGTATTATAACATTGTTGCAAAGAGCTGCGAAGCAGAGAAAAAAGCGGAAAACAGTAATTTTGAAAAATTAAAAGCGGATCTGCAGGAAGAACATAAGAAGGCAGTCAGCAGCCTGAAAGATGCAGAAGAGATCAAAGCTGAAAAATACACATATAAGAATAAATTATATGATGCGCAGATGACACATGAATCCAGGATCCAGGAGATCAAGGATAGAAAACATGATGCATACATGCATAAGTTCCACCTGATCGATCTGCTCAGAATGTCAAAATATACATTTGCACAGAAGCAGGCACAGAATTTTGAAAATTACAAGTACACATTTAATATGACACAGTTCTTGTATAAGAACGGTCTGTATATTGTAATTATCATGATCTTTATCGCATTGTGTATTATTACACCATTCGTGAAAAATACACAGCTTTTTACAACCACAAACATCCTTAACATTTTGCAGCAGGCTTCACCGCGAATGTTCCTTGCACTTGGAGTTGCCGGTCTGATCCTTCTGACAGGTACAGACCTTTCTGTAGGACGTATGGTTGGTATGGGTATGGTTACAGCAACCATTATCATGCATAACGGAATTAACACAGGTACTGTGTTTGGACATGTTTTTGATTTTTCGGGTATGGCACCGGCATCAAGAGCTATATTAGCATTATGTGTGTGTATACTTTTCACAACTGTATTTGCAATGACAGCCGGATTTTTCATGGCAAGATTTAAGATGCATCCATTTATTTCAACGATGGCAAATATGTTGATCATCTTTGGTCTTGTTACATATGCTACAAAAGGAGTTTCTTTTGGTGCGATTGATCCGACAATCCCGAATATTTTTATTCCACAGGCAGGACGTTTTCCGATGATTATTTTATGGGCAGTAGTTGCGATTGCTGTTGTATGGTTTATCTGGAATAAGACAACATTTGGAAAAAATTTATATGCAGTTGGTGGAAATCCAGAGGCGGCAGCTGTATCAGGAATCTCGGTATTTAAAGTAACGATGGGAGCATTTATCCTTGCAGGTATCCTTTATGGATTCGGTTCATGGCTGGAGTGTGTACGAATGGTTGGATCCGGTAGTGCCGCTTACGGACAGGGATGGGATATGGACGCCATTGCAGCCTGCGTAGTTGGTGGAGTTTCCTTTACCGGTGGTATTGGTAAGATATCGGGAGTTGTGACAGGTGTACTGATCTTTACATCATTGACCTATTCTTTGACGGTTCTTGGTATTGATACAAACCTTCAGTTTATTTTTGAAGGTATCATTATTCTGGCAGCAGTAACACTTGACTGTCTGAAATATGTACAGAAGAAATAATAAATAAAAGACTGTTTATACAGGTTTATACAAAAAGAAGTAGACCGTCCTGCTCATCGGAAAGATGAAAGGGACGGTTTTTTCAACATGATGCGTTCGAAAGGAATTTGTGAGTAAAAAGATTTTGAAGGCAGATTTTGTATTTGGATATGTTATAAGAGACGTAAATTTGTTATACTGGAATAAATGTATAGCGGCCATGAAAAAGGGGAAAAAGATGGAACGATATAAAGTGATTCTCGTAGATGATGAAGCCGAAGTCATCGATATGATAGAGAAAAAAATTCATTGGAATGATCTGGGGTTTGAGGTGGCAGGAAGTGCGACAAATGGGGTGAAAGCACTGGAATTAGTAGAAAAACTCCAGCCGGATGTGGTGCTGACGGATATTAAGATGCCTTATATGGACGGGTTAGAGTTATCCAGAAGGCTGAATCGGGAATATCCGAATATTTATATCATGCTCTGTACGGGATTTGATGAGTTTGAATATGCGAAAGAAGCAGTGCATTTGGAAATCAAGGAATATATGCTCAAACCGGTCAATGCAACAGAATTGTCAGAAAGCCTGACCAATCTGAAACATACGCTGGACAGGGAAAGAGAAGAAAAATTAAATGTAAAAAAATTAAATGATTATTTTCAGGAAGTACTTCCGAAATTACAGTCCAATTTTTTTATTTCATTAATTGAAGGAAGAGTAGAAAAAAAGGATTATGAAAGATTTTTACAGGCGTATCAGGTAGATATGAAAGGACCTCTCTTTGGCTGTGTAATCTTCCACACATCGGAGAACCATGTGCCCGAAGGCATGAACCCACTGCTTTTATCCATGTCGGTAGAAAGAGAGATCAAGCAGAGACTGATGGATCAGTGGAACTGTCGAGAATTTATATATATGGGAAATACACTGCTGATTCTGGAACTGGATGCGGAAGATAAGATTACCCAGATAACAGATGCCTGTGACAGATTCTGTCGGTGGGCGTACCGCATCATGGGTGCAGTTGTTACAGCGGGAATCGGAACCGTGTGTGACAGCCTGTATGAGATCAGTCTTTCCTATGAACGGGCAAGAGAAGCAGTTTCTTACAGGGTTTTATACGGAACAAAACGGGCAATTAATATTGGAGAGATTGTTCCGAAGGAACAGATCAAACCGGTTCAGTCAGAAGAGTCAAGGATGCAGATGCTATTTCGTGCAATTCGTATAGGAGATTCGGCAGAGATAGAGCGGGCAGCACATGGAGAGATGGAAAAGCTTCATAAAAATACAGAAACCATGAGTCAGTATAATCTTGCTACAATGGAGATCGTCAGTGGATTTTTTAAGTTCTGTACAGATAATTCGCTGGATTTCAATAAAATATCCGGTAATATGCAGAATATTTACGAAAAAGTATCGCAGATGGATGAGAGTTCACTGACAGCATGGATTGTGCAGATGTCGGAAACAATCAGTGAAAAGCTGAAATGTGCAAGAAACAGTTCTGCCAGACGGCTCATTGTGGAAGCACAGAACATTGTGAAAGAAAGGTATATGGAGGCGGATATATCATTGGACGAGGTATGTGCGGTTCTCGGTGTATCGAATTCTTATTTTTCTTCTGTATTTAAAAAAGAAGCGGGAAAATCGTTTATCTCTTATTTAACAGATTACAGAATGGATATTGCGGCAGAGATGATATTAAATACAGATGAGAAAAGTTACACAATAGCAGAAAAAGTGGGGTATCTCGATGCCAATTATTTTAGTTATGTATTTAAAAAGAAGTTTGGAGTTTCTCCTTCGAAGTATAGAGCATCTGTAAAGTAGAACAGTAATCCGTATGAAGGGAACAGGAAAAAGCGTGAAAAAAAGAAAAAAAGATTCGGATTTCAAAAAAAATGTTGTATTTAATATACAGTCAATCATCATGTCTGTTCTTATGGCGATTACACTTGTCACGATTGTAACTATGGGATTCCTTTTGTATCAAAGATTTAAGCTTGCGATTGATAAGATGGCAGTATCAAATACAGAGGCGACGGTGGAAAGCACGGTAGACAGGGTGAATTCGGACCTGTTAGATATCAGGCAGATTTTTAATGCAGCGAATTATAATATCGTACAGGAATTTGATATATCCAGTGAAAAATTTGCTGAACAGTTCAGCTTATTATACGAGGTGAATTCGGATAAAATCGAGAGTCTGGCATTATATGGGAACGAAGGCCGGCTGATTGCTTCGGAACCGGTTGCTGTTGAAAAAGAAAATATAGATGTAACGGGACAGGACTGGTATAAGAATGCCGAGAGTGCAATTGAAAATGTACATTTTTCCGTTCCGCATATTCAGAATTTGTATGAAGATGGTCTGTATCGTTATCATTGGGTTGTTTCACTGAGTCGTTATGTGGATATAAACGATGGGGAGATTCCGGGAAGCGGAGTCCTTCTTGTAGATATGAAATATTCGGTGATCGAAGATGTCTTAAAGCAGATTAATGATTCTTCGGAAGGAATCTATTATTATATGATCAGCCGTGACGGACAGATGATCTATCATCCGAGAAAAACAGAGATGGCCAGGGGACTGTTTGAGGAGAATAGTCTGAAGGCTTCCGGGTATGAGGAGGGCACTTATGAGATCACAACAGACGGACACAAGGAAAGTGTAGTGGTTGGCAACATTGCCTATACAGGATGGAAACTGATCGGAGTTGTACCGGAGAGCGTGCAGACTGCAAGAATTAACAATTTCAGATATTATATCTTTACAACAATCATGGTTCTTATGATGATGCTTCTGGAAGGAAACAGGCTGATTTCCAGAAAAATATCCAAACCGATCCGGAAACTGGATGAATCGGTTAAAACATATGAAGCAGGAGGAAAACCGGATATTTACATAGGAGGTTCTTCAGAAATACGACATTTGGGTTATTCCGTTCAAAGATCATATGAACGGATTGAGACGCTTATGGGGGAAATTATCCGTCAGCAGAATGAACGGAGAAAAAGTGAACTGGATGCATTACAAAGTCAGATTAATCCACATTTTCTCTATAATACACTGGAATCTATTACCTGGATGGTCGAAGCACAGAAAAATGAAGAAGCAGTTATTATGATCTCCGAACTGGCAAAGCTTTTAAGAGTCAGTTTATCCCGCGGAAAGACGATCATTCCGGTTAAAGATGAACTTCAGCACAGCAGAAGCTATATGAATATCCAGCTTATGCGTTATAAAGAACGTTTTCAAATGGAATTTCAGACGGATAAAGAGATAGAAGATTATTGTATTGTAAAATTAGTCATTCAGCCGATTCTCGAAAATGCAATTTATTACGGCGTGGGAAATATGGATGAGGACGATGAAGGAAAAATCACAGTCCGGGGAGAAAAGAAAGAAGACGATATTTACATTATTATAGAAGATAATGGAATGGGAATGCGAAAAGAAGTTCTGGAAAATATCCTGAAAGATAACAATAAAGTTCCAAAACATGGTTCGGGTGTTGGTGTGATCAATGTGCATTCCAGAATTCAGCTGATGTTTGGTGAGCAATATGGCCTGGAGATATATAGTGAACCGGATGAGGGGACCAGGGTTGTTATCCATATACCGGCAATTCCATATACAAAGGAGAATGCGGAACAATTGGAGATGCAGAAATATATACAGGGGAGGGATGTAGATGAAAAAGAATAAAATTACATTCCTGATACTGGAGTGTATTTTCCTGATACTGACATTATTTTTTGCATGGAAGATTTTTGACCGGGATGTGCCGGAAAAACGAGTGGCGGTGATCTTACCGGAATCAGGAGATAACCGGTGGAATTCACTGATTAAAGGAATGAAGCAGTCGGCGAAAATAAACAATCTTCATATGATTATCTGTAATACAGATGAAATTGAAAATGCAGAGATGGAAAAAGAAATTATAAAAGAGCAGAAGCGCAACAATATAGATGCATTTATCATATGTCCGGCACCGGGAAGTGATACGAAAGACATGTTAAAAAAACAGTGTGCCAAGACGCCATACACACTGATCATGGAGGATGTATATTCCAAAGAAGGCGGGAATTCCGGTAATCCGGTAATCGGACCGGATTATTATAAGATAGGTTCTGAACTTGGAAAGCAGCTGGGAAAGAAGCGGCAGAAAATCGGAGTTGTCGCAAACTGGAAAGAATCAAAGTCAGATCAGGATGCGATTCGGGGATTAAAGGATTCGCTGAAAGATACCAAAAGTGAGATCGACTGGTATTGTTACCGGAAAAAAGATCAGAATATCTATGAAAAAGTGAGTAAAAAAGATAAAGTAGATGCAATAGTGGTTCTGGATCCACATGCATTGGAAGAACTAGGCGAGCAGTCTGATGAAGATTCATATCAGGGAGCGGACATATATGGCATTGGGAGCAGTGTAAAAGCGGTAGTGTTATTGGATAACGGAAATATCCAGGGACTGGTGGTTCCGGATGCCTATGAGATCGGATATAAAAGTGTCGGGGAAATGGCACAAAGGCTGGAACACAGATTCTACAGGCTAAAAGGCCATAAGACAGAGATAAAGGTGTTTGACAGAGATGAATTTTCATTAAATGATAATATGGAAAGGTTCTTATATTCTTATGAGTAAAAAAAACAGAAAAAGAAGAAGTGTGATAGCAGTTATCCTGCTGATTGCTTTTCTGATTACCGGATGTGAAGACAAGAGTGTAAAGACAGATCATATCATCCGGATAGGAGTTGTAACCTATACGCAGGATGATCCATTTATCAATGCTATGACGGATCAGTTAAAAGAGAATCTGAAAAAAATGGATACAAATCATATGAAAATCATCACAACGGTAAAAAACGGCGATGATAATCAGCAGGATCAAAATGAGATCGTTGAGGAGATGATTGACGCCGGCTGTGATGTATTGTGTGTGAATCTGGTTGACAGAACGGCACCATCCCGTATTATCAGGATGGCAAAACAAGAAGATATCCCGGTTCTCTTTTTTAACAGGGAGCCGGTCAGGGAGGATCTGATGCAATGGGAGAAGCTGTATTATATAGGATGTAACGCAGAGCAGTCCGGGATCATGCAGGGAGAAATTGTGGCGGATTATATTAAGAATCATCCGGAAGTTGATAAGAATCAGGATGGGAAGATTCAGTACATACTTCTGGAAGGAGAGGCCGGACATCAGGATGCCATCAGCAGAACAGACTATTCGGTTAAGACCTTGCTTGAACAGGGGATTAATCTTGAAAAATTGAGTTATCAGTTTGCAGACTGGAACCGTGGACAGGCTGAAAACAGGATGAGTCGTCTTATTGAACAATATGGAGATGAGATAGAACTGGTTATTTCCAATAATGATGAGATGGCACTGGGAGCAGTGGAAGCCTGGCAGAAGGCCGGATATGACTGCCGGAACTGGCCTGTCATATTTGGAATTGACGGTCTGGACGATGCGCTGGAGGCAATCAAGACTGGAAAAATGAAGGGAACCGTCTATAATGATAAAGAGGATCAGGCAATGGAATTGGCGAAATTATCGGTAGAGATTGTCTGTGGAAAAGACACAAATCGGAAACATTTAAAGGAAGGCAGATATTATGTCTCCGAATATTGCCGTGTGGATAGCAGTAATGTAGATCATTTTTTGAAATAATAATGAGGAAATAGAAAATGGATAACGCATGGATAATTGCATTTTACAAAGAAACAGATCCGGTAAAAAGACTGGAGTTATTAAAAGCAAATACCGGCGACGGAGAGTCGGAGAAAGACAAATACCGGAAACAGTTATGGATTGCAAGATATGGAAAACGAACACCCGTAAAAGATGAATTTATGAGATGTCTTATGGAAATGAAATATCTGGCAGAGGGTACGACAGTGGATCTGGGAGGAAAACGGAGAAAGCAGGGAGCGAAGATAGCTGCCACTTTGGGGCTGTCAGAATCACTGCTTCAGGAAAAAGTATATAAGGAAATTCTTTTGCAGGAGCTTCAGAATGTCTTTTTGAAATTCATTGAAGTCAGCAGGGGAGGAAGAGCATTTACGTCACTTGTATTTGGAATGGGACAGATGTCAGAAGAAGGAGTGACAAAAAAGATTGCGCAGCAGATTAGTATGATCGCTTTTCGTGCACCGCATCTGCTTCATATGGAGAAAGAGTTTGCGCTGTTACAGGAGGCGGCGCTTGAGGCTTTCAGGCAGGTATATCCGAACAGGGAACATTTCCTGAAAAAATAAAGATAGCAGGCATGTATAGTAGATGGAAAGAACAAATGTTCGGGAAAACACTTGAAAACAAGAACACTTGTTTGTATAATAAAACTATGAATATAGAAATCAAAAATAGTAATTATACAACACAGGAGAAATTACAGATTCTCGCTGATGCGGCAAAATATGATGTAGCATGTACGTCAAGTGGTTCCAGCCGCCGTGGAAAGAAAGGAGAACTCGGCAATACAGAGGCATGCGGCATCTGTCACAGTTTTGCAGCGGACGGAAGATGTATTTCTTTATTAAAGATTCTGATGACGAATCATTGTGCCTATGATTGTAAATATTGCATTAATCGTGCAAGCAACGATGTGAAACGGGCAACATTTACACCCGAAGAGATCTGTGAACTGACGATTGAGTTTTACAAGCGGAATTATATAGAAGGCCTTTTCTTAAGCTCCGGAGTTTTGAAAAATCCGACATACACGATGGAAAAGATGTGTGAGACTTTACTGCTGCTTCGCACAAAATATCATTTTAACGGATATATCCATGTGAAGACGATTCCGGGAGCTTCGGATGAACTTCTTGCCGCAGCGGGATATCTGGCCGACCGTATCAGTGTGAATCTGGAACTTCCGACGGAAGAGAGTCTTCGGACTCTTGCACCGAATAAGACAATGAAGACAATCCTTAATCCTATGGGAAAGGTTCAGAATACAATTGCTGCACACCGGATGGCCATCGGAAAGACAGCATATATGGAAAGAAGCAGGGGAAATCAACTGTTAAATAACGGCATTTTTTCGGAAATATCCAAAAGGAATTATCGGGAAAGCCTGGAAGAAAAAAAGAAGACAGACAGACTGTCGGATGGAAAGGACGGAACTTTGCCTTCTCAAAAAGAAATGGGGAGAGTGGATGGACTCCTTACATGGGACAATGCATATCAGTTAGCACCCCATGATATGTCTGGTTTAAAGCGTCGTTTTGCACCTGCCGGGCAGAGTACACAGATGATCATCGGTGCGACGGGGGAAAGTGACTATACATTATTGCAGACGACCCAGCAGTTGTATCAGGGCTTTGATCTGAAACGAGTGTTTTACTCAGCATATATTCCGCTGAATGAGGATGATGCACTGCCGGGGCTTGGAACACCGACACCGCTTTTGCGTGAACACCGCCTCTATCAGGCAGATTGGCTGCTTAGATTTTATGGATTCCAGGCAGGTGAATTATTGTCGGAAGAAAAGCCGGATTTCAATGAACTGGTCGATCCAAAGTGTGACTGGGCATTACGACATCTCGAACAATTTCCTGTGGAAATAGAGACTGCAAGTTATGCAAGACTGCTTCGGGTACCTGGAATCGGTCCCAAATCTGCCAGTCGGATCACACATGCAAGACGGTATGGAAGACTGGATTTTGCAAGCTTAAAGAAGATGGGTGTGGTACTTAAGCGGGCGCATTATTTTATTACCTGTGGGGGAAAACAGATGTATCATACACCGGTTGAAGCATCGTATATTATGAGACAACTGGTGAGTGTAGATAAGAAAGATGTATGGAATATAGAACATTCCAATGAATCTTATGTGCAATTGTCGTTGGCAGACTTTGGAATAGGGTAGGAAATTATGAAGATATATACTTGTAAGGATCGTCTGGAGGACATTATGACCTGCATCTATGATGCCTGGTCGGAAGCTTTACGAATCGGTCATGATCAGATACAATTAAAGAAAGAACCGATATTACAGCAGACAATGTTTGATGAATATGTCCATGTAGACGGGGATAATGTGAAAGCAGAAAAAGTAATCCGTTCTGTTCGCAGGGATATTTCCGATGAAGCATATCTGGATGTATATTATGCAACCCTTTCTGCGGAGGAAGATGCGTTACAGGCAATCTATAATTTCCTGCGTGTCGGATTTGCAGTGGGAAGTAAGGTACTGGAACAGTATTCGAATCCTCATGTGATGCGCATGTTGGAACTTCGGCGGAAAGTCGGTAATGAAAGCCATCATTTTAATGAATTTGCACGATTCCAGTCGCTGGACAGAAAGGTCTATGTCAGTCATCTGGAACCCAAAAGTGATGTGGTCATGCTGGTTGGCAGACATTTTGCGGACCGGATGCCATCAGAACATTGGATGATCATAGATGATAACCGGAAAACAGCATGCGTACATCCAAAAGACGGAACAAACTATCTGCGTTATCTGACGGATGACGAATTTGAGTCACTTCGTAAAACAGAACAGTATGAAGATGAATATACAAAGATGTGGAAGACGTTTTTTCAGGCGGTTGCGATCAAAGAGAGGGAGAATTATGTGTGTCAGCGGAATTTGTTCCCAATCTGGAAGAGGAAGCATGCGGTGGAATTCAGAACGCCAAAGATATGAGCATAAAAACTTGCGAATCCTGAAAGAAATATCTGTCAGGAAGAGAATCATTGAAAGGGGAACAAATCAATGCAGCAAAAGTTAAAAGTGTTAATGTTAAATGGAAGCCCACGGGCTAATGGCAATACATCTGTTGCATTAAAAGAAATGGAACAGGTATTTAAAGATAACGGAATCGAGACAGAGATCATACTGGTCGGCAATAAAGATATTCGAGGCTGTATCGCCTGTGGTTCCTGCTATGAGAAAGGCAAATGTGTATTCAACGATATGGTAAATGAACTGGCACTAAAGTTTGAAGAAGCCGATGGACTTGTCGTTGCAAGCCCGGTATATTATGCGTCAGCAAATGCGACACTGATTGCCTGTCTTGATCGTTTGTTCTACAGCAGTCATTTTGACAAGACGATGAAAGTCGGAGCAAGTGTTGTATGTGCGAGACGCGGTGGTTGTTCGGCAACATTTGATGAATTGAACAAGTATTTTACAATCTCCGGAATGCCGGTTGCATCAAGCCAGTATTGGAACAGCATTCATGGACGTATGCCGGGTGAGTCAGAGCAGGACGGAGAAGGAAAACAGACGATGCGTACACTTGCAAGAAATATGACATTCTTGATGAAGAGTATTGCGCTTGGAAAAGAACAGTTCGGATTACCGGAAAAGGAAGAACGAATTGCGACACATTTTATACGGTAATGGGATTGGAGAAAAGCAAATGACAGATACACATATTTCAGAAAGATATGAATTTAGAAACATAAAACAGAACGAAGCAGAAGAAGCAGCAGAGATCGAAAGGATCTGTTTTCCGCCGAATGAAGCCTGTTCTAAGAAGCATATGAAAGACCGTGTTGCCGGAATTGCGGATTTATTTCTGGTAGTGATTGATAAAGAAAATGGAAAGATGGCAGGTTTTTTAAATGGACTTGCAACAGACGAGGTCGTATTAAAGGATGAATTTTTTACGGATGCAGGTCTGCATAATCCGGAAGGAAAGAATATCATGCTGCTGGGTCTGGATGTACTGCCGGAATACCGCAGTCAGGGGCTTGCAAGAGAACTGGTACGCCGGTATCTCGAAAGAGAATGGGGAAGGGGAAGAAAAGAGATTATCCTTACCTGCCTGGAATCGAAGGTAGCGATGTATGAGAAATTCGGATTTAAAGATAAAGGAATCGCGCAGTCAACCTGGGGCGGGGAAGAATGGCATGAGATGGGTGTAAAGAATCAGAATTAGAACACTGGAAAAAATGTATCAGCAAGAGAATAAATAGGCAAGAATACGGGAGGTACAATGTGAGCAAAATAGTAAATATAAATACCACATCAACAAAAGAAGAACAGTTAAAAGACCTGATAACATCCATCCAACAAGTAAAAGATTCTCTGGTAAATATACTGGATGAATATGAAGAAGCCGGTGAAGTGGATAAAGCAGACACTCTGACGGAAGCGTTGGATGCATTGGAAGATGCATACGATGTGGTTAATGATGTACTGTTAGATGACTGATAAAATAGTAAAAATAGTCTGGAAGAGAACCGGGAGATTCCGGTGGAGTATTATGAGGCGTATATCCTTACAGAGATACAGAATTATTATGTGGAGAAATTTACGGTATAAGGAGTGGGACATTGACGTTCCACTCTTTTTGATATAAACTATAGCCTATATGTGTATAGTAAAATATAGACGTTATATTATAGTTGAAAAGTAAGGAGAGTACATACAAATGAAGAGTTTTTATGAGTGGTACAGAAAGCACATCACCGGTGCGATTTTCGTCGGACTGATCCTCGGAATCCTGACCGGACTGTTTTTGGCGGGACGGTTTAACGTGGTTCTGACTGCAACAAGTGTACTGGGAAGTATCTATATGAGTGCATTGAATATGATGATCTTCCCACTGGTATTTTGTTCGATCGTAATGGGTATTGCGAGCATCGGAAGTGCCAAGACGACAGGTAAGATCACAGGAGCGGCAATGCTGTTCTTCCTGTGCACAACAGCAATCGCAAGTTTTGTTGGACTGATCATTCCGAGACTGATCTGTCTTGGAAAAGGCGTTAGCTTTAAGATGGCTACATCTGATATTCAGGCAACCAAGATGGACAGCATTCTTGATACGATCAAGGGACTGATCCCGTCTAACCCGGTATCCGCATTTGCAGAAGGTAATATGCTGCAGGTGCTGGTATTTGCGCTGATCATGGGATTCACACTGATCGCGATTGGAGAAAAAGGTGAGCCATTATTAAAGGTCATCGACTCCTGCAATGAAGCATGTCTGAAGATCATCAGTACGGTGATGTATTTCACACCGATCGGAGTCTTCTGTACGATCGTTCCGGTTGTAGAGGCGAATGGTACAAAGACGATCGTATCACTGGCTACGCAGCTGATTATCTTATATGTCGCATTCTTTGGATTTGCATTTATCGTATATGGCGGCGCAGTGAGCATTCTCGGCAAGACAAGTCCGGTGAAGTTCTTCAAGGCGATCATGCCGGCGGCACTGAATGCATTTGGTACATGCTCAAGTTCAGCTACCATTCCGCTGAGTAAAAGCTGTGTCGAAGATAAACTTGGAGTTCCGAACCAGATCTCAAGTATCACGATCCCGCTTGGAGCAACGGTTAACATGGATGCTGTATCGATCCTGATGTCCTTTATGATCATGTTCTTTGCAAATGCATGCGGCGTGCATGTCAGCATTTCCATGATGATCATCATCCTTCTGGCGAACGTCCTTCTGTCAGTCGGAACACCGGGAATCCCGGGAGGTGCAATCTCATCATTCGCGGCACTTGCTACAATGGCCGGACTTCCTGCCGGAGTTATGGGTGTCTATATTAGCATCAATACTCTGTGCGATATGGGAGCAACCTGTGTTAATGTTATCGGTGATATGGCAGGATGTGTCGTGCTGAAAGAGAAGATTGAGATTGAAAAATAGAACCAGAATTCCAGAGAGTAAAGAAATGTCACAAATGCAAATTTCAGAAAAACAAAATATATTAACCAGAACATGGGTAGTCGCAGCTCTGGCGTGTGTCTGCTGCATCTTATGGGGCAGTGCAATTCCCGTGATCAAGACAGGCTACCGGATTCTTGCCGTTGATTCAGCGGACACCGCAAGCCAGATTGTTTTTGCCGGTATCCGGTTCGCACTGGCGGGAATTCTTGTATTACTGTTCGCATCCTTCCGGGAAAAAAGAGTTGTCCTTCCGGACGGAAAGATATTCAAGTATGTTATCCCGGTTTGCTTTGCTCAGACCTTCGTCCAGTACTTTTTCTTTTACATCGGAGTGGCACATACATCCGGTGTAAAAGGCGGGATCATCACAGGCCTAGGCAATTTTATTGCAATTTTAATGGCATGTCTGTTAGTAAGAAATGAAAAGATGACAGGCAGAAAACTTGCTGGCTGCATCCTCGGATTTGCGGGAGTCGTGATCATCAACATGGCAGGCGGCTCTATGGACATGGGATTCAGGCTGACAGGAGAAGGCTTCGTGCTGATCGCGCAGCTTTCTTATGGAGCGTCAACCGTACTGATCAATATTTTCTCCAAAAAAGTATCACCGGTTATTTTAAGCGGTTGTCAGTTCTTCATGGGAGGTGTGTTGCTGTTCATAGTCGGAATCCTGATGGGCGGACACTTGGATCATATGTCGATTGCAGGAGTAGTATTGATTCTCTACCTGGCAATGGTATCGGCTGTGGCGTATACACTCTGGTCGGTTCTGCTGGCGCATAACGAAGTATCGAAAGTGGCGATTTTCGGATTTGTCAATCCACTTTGCAGCGTGGTGTTATCGGCGTTGGTTCTTGGAGAAGTCAGCCAGGCATTTAATGCAAGAAGTCTGATTGCATTGATTTTGGTTTGTGTGGGAATTTATATTGTGAATTGTAAAAGGAAAAAATAAAAGAAGCGGAAAAAGTTGTGAATGTAAACTTTTTCCGCTTCTTATTTTATAATTTCCCTTCCGGAATCTTACTAATAATTGTCTTATAAATTTTGATCAAAAATGCCGTAGACACAATAAATGATATCACTTCCGCAATCGGGAAAGCCCACCACACTATATGTAAGCCACCAATCTTAGACAAGATATAAGCTGACGGGATCAGCACAACCAGCTGACGCATGATGGATACGACCATACTGAATACTGCTTTGCCAAGTGCCTGGAATACGGTACCGGCAATGATGCAGAACCATGCGATCAGATAATGGATACCGATGATACGAAGTGCCGGAACACCGATTTTCAGCATGGCGTCAGACGCATTGAACATTCCAAGTAATACCTGTGGGATGCCTTCAAAGCAGAGGAATCCAATGAAAGTAAGGCAGAATGCAGTCGTCAGACTGATCCGGATCGTCTTGATCATACGATTTCTCTGCTGTGCACCATAGTTGTAAGCAATGATCGGCGTGATACCATTGTTCAGACCGAATACCGGCATGAAGAAGAAGCTCTGAAGCTTGAAGTATACACCGAATACAGCAGTTGCAGTTGAAGAAAATTCAATCAGAATGCGGTTCATCGAATAAGTCATGATCGATCCGATAGACTGCATAATAATAGATGGAATACCTACTGCATAAATGTGTCCGATCAGACGGATATCCGGTCGGAAGCCTTTGAAACTTAATGATACGTCATGGTTATATTTGTGATTACAGGCTCCGGCAACGATTCCGGCAACACATTGTCCGATAACGGTCGCAACGGCGGCTCCGGTAACACCCATCTTCGGGAATCCCAGAAGACCGAAGATCATGATCGGGTCCAGGATAATGTTTGTAATCGCACCACATAACTGAGAAGTCATACTGAAGATAGTTCTTCCGGTAGAAGTCAGTAACCGTTCAAAGAAGATCTGTGTGAACAGACCAAAGGAAAAGATCATAACCGTACTCAGGTAATCAATTCCAAGTTCCATGATCTCGACATCTGCGTTTCCAATCTGACTTGCATAGAAAGGTCTTACGATCGTAAAGCCGAGGATTAAAAATACAATGTAACTGATGGCATAGATAAATGCCGCATTATCAGCAATTTTATTCGCCTTTTTAAAGTTATGTTCTCCCAGTGATTTTGACAGGAGGGCATTCATACCGACGCCGGTACCGGTAGCTACCGCGATCAGAAGTGTCTGAAGCGGGAAGGCTAACGATACAGCAGTCAGTGCATTTTCTGATAATTTTGCTACGAAGATACTGTCAACGATGTTATAAAGCGCCTGTACCAGCATAGAAACCATCATTGGCAGTGACATATTGAATACTAATTTTCCGACGGGCATTGTTCCCATCTTATTTTCTGCTGCAGGAGCAGATCCACGTTCACTCATAGTTCTCATTCCTCCACAGAGACGCCTGGGAATCAGGACGTCTATTCATATATTTTTTCACTCTTTTTCATTAGGTACAATGATATATGATAGCATGAATGTAGGAATGATTCAATAAATAATGTAAAATTGTTTCATGTCAAACTTTAATGAGTAGTTAGTGTTCTACATATGGAAATATTCTTTCACCTGATCCAGGATGATCTGCATCAGTCTGGTACGTGCTTCTACGCTTGCCCAAGCAATATGCGGCGTAATGAAAAGCCGGCGGCTGTCCTGGATCTTGATAAGCGGATTTTTCTCACTCATTGGTTCGGCAGATAAGACATCCAGACCTGCGGCAGCAATTTCGCCATTTACAAGTGCGTCGTACAGATCCTGTTCAACAACGATCGGACCACGGCCGAGATTCAGGAAGATACAGGTTTCTTTCATCTTTGCAAATGCGCATTTATCCAGAAGATTTTCGGTGTGTTCATTCAGTGGTGCATGGACAGAGATAATATCCGAAGTGGTAAGCAAGGTATTGAAATCAACCTGCGTATATCCATCCTGTGCAGGGCGTCCGGATGCTGAATAATAGATGACATTTGCACCAAATGCCCGGGCAATTTGGGCAACGCGGCGTCCGATCGCGCCAAGTCCGATGATTCCCCACGTCTTGCCATTGATTTCTGAAAAATGTTCTGCAAAGTGAGTAAAAGAAGTATCGTTAATATAATTTCCATCTTTTACATAATCATCGTAATAGCGCAGCTTTTCAAGCAGATAGAAAAGCATGGCAAATGTATGCTGAGTAACTGTTTCTGTGGAATAACCGGCAACGTTTCTCCAGGCAATTTTGTGGGAATCCAGATAGTCTTTATCCAGATTGTTGGTTCCGGTTGCAGTAACACAGACCAGTTTCAGATTCTTTGCTGTTCCGACCGTATTTTCATTGATCGGAACTTTGTTAATGATAAGAACATCTGCGTCTTTCACGCGTTCTGGAGCTTCTTGCGGAGTGGTAAAGTTATATTTGGTAACTTCACCAAGTGAATCAAATCCGGACAGGTCAATATCGTCCCCGATTGTTTTGGCATCTAAAAATACAATTTTCATAAAATGTCCGTCCTTTCATAATTACAAATATTAACGCATGCAGATATATACCATATAAGCGGCATATAATACCAGCATGATAATTCCTTCTTTACGGTTGATTTCCTTCGAAGTCCATGCAAAGACGAGAGTGATTGCACTGATTATGATAAGGAAAGCAATGTCGATTATATTTTCCAGAGCGAATCCCACCGGACTGATTGCTGACGCGACACCGAGTACCAAAAGGATATTGAAGATATTAGAGCCGATGACATTACCAAGTGCCATATCGACTTCGTCCTTTCTGGCGGCAACGATGGAGGTGACAAGCTCTGGAAGACTGGTTCCCATGGCAATGATCGTAAGTCCAATCAGTGTCTGGCTAAGTCCCAGACTGGATGCAATTGTGGATGCCCCGTCAACGACGAAATCACCGCCATATTTGATCGCAATCATACCGCCCAGTATGAAAATGAGACATTTCCATAACGGAAGGAGGTTGATATGGGAGGCAACCTGCTCGATTTCTTCTTCGGAAAGTGAGCTTCTCACTTTTTGTGCAGAAGAAGAATCCGCAGAAGTTATATTGTGACGTGCTCTTTTGGCAGAGCGGATCATCCAGAGCAGATATCCGGCAAATATAATAAGGAAGATAATTCCGTCTATCCGTCCGAGTGTCATGCCAAGATATCCAAGCAAAAGCAAAAGTCCCGCACAGAAGATAGATAACGGAAATTCTTTCTGTAAAGTACTTTTCTGTACAGCAAGCGGAACGAATAAAGAACAGACACCGCAGACTACTAACAGGTTAAAAATGTTGGATCCGACAGCATTACTGATAGCGAGGGAATTATTGCCGGTGAGGGAGGCAGTCACGCTGACGGCGCATTCTGGAAGACTGGTTCCCATGGCTACGATGGTCATCCCGATGATCATAGAAGGAATCCGGAGACGTTTTGCTACAGCAGAACTTCCCTCTACAAAAAAATCTGCACCCTTGATCAGCAGGACAAATCCGATAATTAATATAGTGAATGATTTGAATAATAACATATGAATCTCCTTTTCTTATATAGACAATAATATAATATAGAGGAAATAAGTGCCAGTGTCAATGTATGCAATTTATTCTTCCCAAACTCGCAGAATTACTGTATATTTATAGAGAAAAATAAAAGTATGTTAAGTATGATCATTGATAACATCAGCTCATTTATGTACAGTAAACTGTTAGTTATCATATTAATCGGAGCTGGTGTGTATTTTACAATCCGGACGAGCTTCCGCAGGTGCGTCTGTTTCACAGTGCCTGTAAAGCAGTAATGGAGAAACGTCCATGCTCTAGAATATCTCGGACGTGCTGATGGGAGTAATGGCGATCATCAATATTCCGGTGATCCTCATTCTGTCTAATACGGCAATGAAGGCATTGAAAGATTATGAAAGACAGCTTAAAATGGGAATGAATCCGGTGTTCAAGAGTAAGGATATCGGAATGAAAGAGAAGCTTGACTGCTGGAAGTAGCGAAAGTAGTAAGAAATATAAGGTGGTGAGTGATATGTATTATGTACCGGACGGGACAAAGGAATGCGGATATTATGAATGCAGGAAATGCGGAAACCGTTTCCTGTCATTACAAACGATGAAGCATATTCCATGCCCGGACTGCGAACAGGAGATAGATTACGAGATCGGACCGGACGAGTCATTAGAAGATGTGCTGGATACAGCGGAGCTCCTTCAGAAGATTGAAGGCGAGGAGGAGGTTGAAAAGATGGATGCGCTTTTGAGTCTTGCAATTACTGGTGGGGATTGTAATTGGATTTGATTTGCGATTTAATTCTTAAAAATTAATCTATGCAGATTCTTTCTGTGCTTTAAAGTAAGCTTTGACAAGTCCGATGGTTCTTTCTACCAGTGCGGACAGTAACTGGTTGGCAGATCCGAACAGTGGCCAGATATTGGCAGATCCGATACGTGCAACGGCGTCCAGACTGTAAGTGCCAGTGCAGCAACGGTACATACAAGACCTAGTACTGCCGCTTTCCATCCTCAAATTTTTTCGCTGGTGTCTCTGCCTTTGGATCAATTCCCCATTTATTAGCAAGCCAGCATCCGTAAAGTACATATGCAGCACTGAGAAGTACAGCCGCAATTAAGACGATTACAAGTGTATTCATAACATACGCCTCCATGATAAATATTAAAAATGTATAAACATTCTAAAATATGAATAACTTTAGATAGTGCTTTACTGCGAAAAATGGCATATGTCAATGCATTTTGAGGAATTTCGGCAGGTTTTCAATATAATAACAGAGTACACTCTGTTTTTGCGCGAAATCACAAGAAGAAATGAGCTTATATTCTACGGGTAGCGGTATCCTGGAAACAGAAATAGTCCGGATAGCAGACGGTTCATGTATTAAATAATGCTTTTCTTTAAAATATCCACGGTATGTGATCCGGCACCCACAAGCTCCGGCCGTTCACACACCGAAAGATGATACCGGATAAAAGTCTCGAATGTCTCCTCATCCATCGCATTCAGCACCGGACGCATATAATCCGAAGGTCCGTCGGCAGAGATGACCTTGATTCGTTCCAGACCGGCAGCTTTATTATAAGCATCCATATCTTCCAGGCGGACATAATCATAAAGGTCTTCAGGTTTGGGTTGTACACGGAAGTTGTCGTCAATCTTTCCGTTCTCGATACATTCTAAGATATGATTCTGTTTGAATCCATAGGTCAGCACGCTGTACTCATTCATGCAATAAGCAACAAGAATTACACCATCATCTTTCAATACACGTCTGGCTTCGGTCAGTGCTTTGACTTTATCTTCCATAGAATATAGATGATACATTGGACCAAAGACCAGAACTAAATCAAATTCCTTATCCGGAAAGCGGGAAAGTTTCATTGCATTTCCCTGATAGGCTTTTACAGAACTGTTTTTCTTTTTTAAGATTCCAAGATTATATTTAACCAGTTCAACAGCGGTAACATCGTAACCTTCTTCGGCAAGGGCTACACTGTAACGGCCGGTACCGGCACCTACATCCAGAATTTTTGCTGATTTATCTTCCGGAAGATATTCATGTATATATTTCATAGAAGTGGTAAATTCTACTTGTCCATGTCGGCTTCCAAGACGTTTTTCTTCGTTAAATTTATTATAATATTTCTCAAGTTCAGTCATCATAGTGAAAGATTCTCCTTACATCAAAATAAATATCTGCTCATACTTTATCCACTTTAACATAAAGTCCGGGCTTATGTGCATAAAATATTTATGGAATTGAGAAAATTTATTTCATTCTGTATAATGAGATAACAATAAGATCCAGATGATAATAAAAAAGAGGAAATGATCATGAACAATATAGAAAGCATAAATGAAAAAATAATACAGAATATGATAGAAATTACGGATTTTGACGCTCCGGAACTAGATGTATATGCAAGACTTACAGAAGCACAGCTCTTGAACAAGGATCATCCGGAGGATGGACTGTTTATTGCAGAAAGTCCGAAAGTTATTAGCCGGGCATTGGATGGAGGATATGAGCCTGTGTCTGTTCTGGTGGAAAAAAAGCAGGTTTTGGAAGATGCGGAAACGATAGCTGTACTTGGAAAATGTGGTAATGTACCGGTATATACGGCAGAATTTGAAGTACTTACGAAACTTACGGGATTTAAACTGACCAGGGGAATGCTATGTGCGATGAAAAGAAGGAAGTTGCCTGGCCTGCAGGAAATCTGTAACGGATGTGACAGAATAGCAGTATTGGAGAATGTAATGAATCCTACAAATGTAGGAGCGATTTTCCGCTCTGCGGCAGCACTTCACATGGACGCGGTGATTCTGACAGGGGGATGCAGTAATCCACTTTACAGGCGGGCAAGCCGTGTAAGTATGGGGACAGTATTCCAGATTCCGTGGACATTTGTGGATAACTCTGTAATCTGGCCGGAAGAAGGAATGAAGATATTGCGTGAATTGGGATTTAAGACGGCGGCGATGGCTTTGAAAGAAGATTCTGCAAGCATTGATGATCCGGAACTTATGAAAGAAGATAAGCTGGCAGTGATACTGGGAACAGAAGGAGACGGACTGGCGCCGGAGACAATTGCAGACTGCGATTATACGGTAATGATTCCAATGTCGCATGGTGTAGATTCGCTGAATGTCGCGGCCGCCAGTGCAGTAGCATTCTGGCAGTTGGGAAAGAGATAAATAGGACAGATAAAACATTAGATATGCTGCAGTTGAAGAATTGCTTATAAAAAGAATGTAAAATAAACAGACTTGTGTTATGATAAAAAGCAAAAAGACAGAAAGTATAGGAGGAATCATAGAATGTATATTACATGCCTGGATGTTGAAGGAGTATTAGTACCGGAAATATGGATCGCATTTGCCGAGGAAAGTGGAATCCCGGAATTAAAAAGAACGACAAGAGATGAACCGGATTACAATAAACTGATGAGATGGAGACTGGACATTTTAAAGGAACACGGACTTGGAATCAAAGAGATTCAGGAGACGATCGCCAAGATTGACCCGCTTCCGGGAGCAAAAGAATTCTTAGACGAACTGCGCTCATTTAGTCAGGTAATCCTGATCAGTGATACATTTACAGAGTTCGCACAGCCTTTGATGGAAAAGCTTGGAAGACCAACACTGTTCTGCAACAGCCTTGAGATTGCAGATAACGGTGAGATCACAGACTTTAAGATGCGTGTGGAAAATTCCAAACTCAGCACCGTAAAAGCACTGCAGTCCATTGGATTTGACACGATCGCAAGCGGTGATTCATACAATGATCTGGGCATGATCCAGGCAGGAAAAGCAGGATTCTTATTCCGAACGACTGAGAAAATTAAGGAAGATTATCCGGAGATTCCGGCTTATGAGACGTATGAGGAACTGCTGGGAGCAATCAAATCGGTAATTTCTATTTAATGCATCATGGCGGCTGTCACCGACCGGAATAAAACTACAAGGTCCCAGCCTGTGCTGACTCCAACATGGGGAAATTCTAAAGCAAAAAAGTTGACCTAAAAAC
>OLFY01000247.1_pt1 | contig 85255 bp, 68 predicted proteins | sample 1605611 | NCBI WGS metagenome assembly OLFY01 (sample SAMEA3888923, study PRJEB22519) | human gut metagenome | biome: human gut; feature: human-associated habitat; material: faeces | place: Denmark | collected 2011 | reverse complement strand
GTTGAAAATCAACTTGTTAGCAACTGTAGAGGCCATAAAAATTGATGAAAAAAAAATATTGAGTATCAAACTTGGGTTAAAATAGAGCAAAAGGCTGAAAGTGAAAACGGAGGATATCCACCCACCCAATTCCGGTGATAAAAACGCTGAAATACAAATGTTTGAAAAGAGCCTCCGTATCTTTGCAACTGACACAAAATGAATGCGTATCTTTATAAACCGAGAGGGAATATTGCGAAAGCCCTTACAGGTATTCATCAAAATGAATTGTGAGAAAGCAACCCAGATGGAAGTACCCAAAGCCTGCGGCCTGTCAAAAGCCGGATTGGTGTATTATTTCCCGTTCAAGCAGAATTTGTTCGTGGTTATTGTGGACAAATATGTATTTCATCCCCAGCAGTTGTAAAAATGTTCCAATTTACAGCAGGTTCGTTCCCGGAGTTTATCGATCAGTATTACGGCCGTGTGATTTTTGCCCTAATCCGGCTCAGACTTGCCTGCGTTACGCCTAAATAGGTGGCGATACTTCCCAGCGGCAATCGCTGTAACAAATCTGGTTCTTTCTCCAATAGCTCCTTATATCGTTCCGAAGCTATAGCGGACAACATAGAAATCAGTCGTTCCTCAGTGGCAAGCAGTTCCATCTCCGCATAACGCCGCCCCCAATTGGCGATGTGCAAGTCTTCCGAAAACAACTCTTTCAGTTTTTTCCTTTTCAATACATATAAGGCGGAATCTTCCATCAATTCCATCGTTTCATATCCCGGCTCATCGTTCACGTATCCTTTCATGGAAACAAGGGTCGCTCCTTCCTTGCCAACCCAAAAGGTAATTTCTTTCCCGTCCACCGAAGTGTAAGCGCGGACAATGCCTTTCTTGATGAAAAAGATATCCTTTTCTATCTTGCCGCTTTCCAACACGCGGAATCCTTTGGGGTACGAAACTTCAGTCAGGCATTGCCGCAATCTATCCAAAGACGCATCCGGCATGGCATATCTTTGATTGATGATTTCCTTTATATCCATAACTCATTGTTGTATTTGGTGTGCAAAATTATAAAATTGTACATAGAAACGGGAATGAACGGCTGTTTTTTGCCAAATGTAAAATCAGTTTTTACCAAATGCAAAAAGCCATTAGAGATTACTTGCTTACTTTTGCACCTGAATTTAATAAATCATAGGTATGAATTGGATAATCTTATTATTGGCAGGATTGTTTGAGGTGAGCCTTACATTCTGCTTGGGTAAAGCGAGAGCTGCGTCAGGACTTGCTTTTTATCTGTGGGGTAGCAGCTTCTTGGCTTCCACAGTATTGAGCATGACCCTGCTTGCCAAGGCGGTTCAGACTTTACCTTTGGGAACGGCATACGCCATTTGGACGGGTATCGGGGCGGTCGGCACGGTCTTGATAGGGATATTCGTCTTCAAGGAGCCGGCCTCTCCCATCCGTCTTTTCTTCCTATTCACGCTCATTGCTTCCCTGATAGGATTGAAAATCGTGTCATATTGAAAGGAGGCAGAAGATGAAGTATGAATTGAGGGAGAACCAAGGCATTTCGGTGCCTCTGCTGGCGCTGATGGCAGTCGCTACCGGGCTTTCCGTTGCCAACTGCTATTATAACCAGCCTCTGTTGGGCAGCATGGCTAAGGATTTCGCGGTAAGCGATTTTTCCGCCAGCATGGTGGCGACATTGACTCAGATAGGCTATGTGGCAGGGCTTGTATTTGTCATTCCGCTTGGCGATCTGGTTTCACGAAAGAGACTGATATTGACCAATTACATCGTTTCTTCGTGCGCCTTGCTTGCCATAGCACTCGCCCTGAACATCTACTGGGTGTGGGGCGCATCCTTGCTTGCCGGGGCATCTTCGGTCATGCCGCAGTTCTTCATTCCGTTGGTGTCGTATAATTCAGCTCCGGACCACAAGGTGCGCAACGTGGGGATTATACAGTCCTGTTTGCTCATAGGCATTCTTGGGTCACGGGTATTCAGTGGTTTTCTCGCCGATATATGGGGATGGCGTTCTGTCTATTTTGTGGCTTGCATGTTTATGCTCGGGTGTTTTCTGATGATTCACAAAATGCTGCCCGTGTTGCCTGCACGTTCACAAGAAAGTTATGCAGGGCTGATGAAATCTTTGTTGCGTCTGCTTTTCAAATACCCGTACTTGTGTATCGCGTCGTTGAGGGCGGCATTGGCTTATGGCTCGTTCTTTGCCTTGTGGAGTTGCCTTGCATTCCGACTGAAGCAAGAGCCTTTCTTTGCAAGCGACGATATTATCGGATCACTCGGTTTGTGTGGATTGGCAGGTGCATCTACGGTGGTTTTCATCAGCGAATATATCCAAAAGTATGGCGCAAGATTCTTCTCCATTGTCGGAGGATGCGTCATCTTGTTTGCATGGTTGTTGGCATTTTTGGGAAATGACAGTTACTTGTGGATGATAATCGCCATTCTCTTGATAGATGCCGGAATGCAAAGCATCCATTTGTCAAATCAGACCAGCGTGGTCGTTCTTGACGCATCCGCCATCAACCGAGTCAATACCGTTTATATGACCATTTACTTCTTAGGAGGTTCTGCCGGTACATTTGTTTCAGGTCTATTCTGGCAACATTATGGATGGACGGGTGTGGTAGGGGTAGGAGTTGCCTTTACCGCAGCTTCCTTGCTCGTAAACAGCTTAAAGCCCCAACGACATAAGGGTGGATACTAAATATTCTTTCAGTCTGAATATTTAATGCTTTCAGTTTTGATTCACATGTCTTGTCAAAATTGTCCGAAAACTGTTGGTCGTCTCGACTTGTTTTAATACGATTTGCATCGTTTTAATGGTGTGTTAAAATAGAGCAAAAGGCTAAAAGTGAAAACGTTAATGGTTTGCAGTAGCCTCCCTCTTGCTGTGTAGTTACATCTTAACGTTTAACGTTTTTGTTTTCGAATGCGACATGCCGATGTTGAGAAACGAGCGAAAACAGAAAAGGCCAAGTTGGATAGTTTTGCTCGCCTCACTAATAAGGTGAGCAAATTGTAACTTAAACTATTTCGGTATTTTTGTGCCTCGGTCTGCCATTTTTTGCATAGCTATGTCGTTATTTGGCACATCTTGTGCCGAACTTTGCACAGACAAACAGTCGAACAGTCGAACAGTCAAACAATATGATAGAATAAGCAATGAAGATGGAACAGAAAACAAATGACGAATTCATGCGCAACATCCTCGTCGAGGAAGCGTGGAAAGACCTATCTCTGGGTTTTGCGTGGAGCGAGCCCCTGCTTGAGAAGTATCAGGATCGTGTGAGTTGGGAAGATATTTCGCTAAACCCCTACATTCGATGGACGATCCCTATGGTTGGCAAGTTCTCCAAGCGCATCAACTGGAAGATTTTCTCGGCGTGTGCCGTCGAGAAGGTTTTGACGCCAAAGTTGGTAGAGGCGTTCAAGGACAAGTGGGACTGGCATGAATTGTCGGGTAATCCCGAACTTCATCTTTCCTATGAACAGATGGAGAAGTATGCCGACTTGCTGGACTGGGTAGAGCTTATCTCGGAAGAAGACTTTAGCGTTCCCGATGGGAAAGGCATCGATTTCTACGAGAAGTTTCGCGAGTACATCCCTGCCAGCAAACTGCAAGGGTCGGCTTTGTGGTGTGAGATGTTGGAGCAGCAAAGGGCGGAGCTCGTCGGCGAAATTATCTCATAGCGCTTGATCGCTTCTTTGCCCCTCTGCAAAAAGAGGTTCTTCCGGAAAATGGAGTGATTCGACGTGGACACATAAAAGACAACTTGAACAACTTTTACGACAAGTAACAACGCTTCGCGGGGACATCGACTCTTCGAGGCCATGCTGACCAAGGGTTGCTGCAAGGGAAACAACTATGAACAAAACCTATCACTCGATTTTCCGGATGAACCATTTTTTTGTCTTCTCAAACCTCGACCCAGGCTGCGGCAACACGGAAGCCCACGGAGGTTTCAAGCTGTTAATATGACTTTTTCTTGCGCCAAAACAAAAACGTTAAACGTTATAACGTTAATAGGGTGGGTTCGGCAAGCGCGCTCGATTGGCAAGTGTGTTTTGCCTTTTGGTGGTCCTAAGCTACGATCAGGCCTGATCCTAAGTAGCCACCGGGCGCAGTCGTAAGCAACCTTCGGCGAGGTGTTTTGGTTTGTCCTGGAAATAGTGTTGGGGCAGAAGAAGAAACGTTCTGTCCAAACACGTCTGTTTGTGGTCCTCACGGGCCTTGGCGCACAGCGTCAGAGCAGGGAGAGGAACTGCTCCACGGGGATGCCGCGGTTTTTGTCCTCGTTGTCCTTGTTGTGGTCTATGAGCGTATAGACGCCGTCCATGGCGCGGCGCGTGCTGGTCTCCAGGGGCGTGCCGTTGAGGATGTGGCCGATGAGGATGGCCGAGAAGATGTCGCCCGTGCCAGGGAAGTGGACCGGAATCTCGGTATAGACATGGGTGAACCAAGTGTCGGTCAGGTGGTTGTAGCCGATGACGGAAGGCTGGCCGTCGATGGGGATGGAGGTGATGAGCACCGACTTCGGACCGATCTGGCGCAGCTCCTCCACCAGCTGGCGGCCCTCCTCTGCCGAGACGCCCTCGGGGCGGTAGGGCTTGTCCGTGAGGTAGCACGCCTCCGTGTAGTTGGGGTAGCAGAGGTGGGCCACGGAGAGCATTTCCCTCATGCTGTTGATGGTCGCCGGCGTCACGCCGTTGTAGAGTTTGCCCTCGTCGCCCATGATGGGATCGACGAAGACGGCCGTCCCCGTGGCCTCCTGCTCACGGCAGTAGCGGGCGATGAGATCGGCCTGCTGCTCCGACGCGATAAATCCCGTCGCGATGGCGTCGAAGTGGAAGCCCAGCTCCTTCCACACCGGAAACACCCCCTTGATATAGTCGGTCGTGTCCAGGAGGTTGAACTTGCCGTAGTCGAGCGTGTTGCTCACGATGGCGGTCGGGAGGTTGTGGACGGGCATTCCCATGTAGGAGAGAATGGGGAGCATGGCAGCGGTGGCCACCTTGCCGTAGCCGCACACGTCGTTGATGAGGAGTATTTGCTTCTTTGATAGTGACATCTTGTCCTGTTGCTTATTTGGGGAGCAAAGTTACTCAAATCTTGCCATTTGGCCAAGCCAAGTGTAAATAAATCGCCGTGGAGCGGCTTATGCGAGAAAAAATCGCTACCTTTGCACCGTCATTTCGCTTCTTTGGAAGCCTATTTATTAGAAGATTATGAAACTGGATAAAATTGTCGCTCAATCGGCGGTTGAGGCCGTGAAGAGCCTTTATGGTCAGGACGTGCCCTTGAATCTCATTCAGGTGCAGAAGACGAGACCGGAGTTTGAGGGTAACATGACGCTGGTCATCTTCCCGTTGTTGAAGATCAGCCGCAAGAAGCCCGAGGACACGGCGCGGGAGATCGGCGAGTATATCGTCGCCCACAATAATTTCGTGGAAAACTTCTCCATCGTCAAGGGCTTCCTCAATTTCACTTTCCGTGCGGACACATGGCTTTCGATGCTTCAGGACATCGACCAGGAGGCCCACTTCGGCGAGAAGCCCGTCACGGAGGAGTCGCCGCTGGCGATGGTGGAGTACTCATCGCCCAACACCAACAAGCCCCTCCACCTGGGACACGTGCGCAACAACCTCCTCGGATGGTCGCTGGCGCGCATCCTCGAGGCCAATGGCAACCGCGTGGTCAAGACCAATATCGTCAACGACCGTGGCATCCATATCTGCAAGTCGATGCTGGCCTGGCAGAAGTGGGGCGACGGCATCACGCCCGAGGCGGCCAACAAGAAGGGCGACCACCTGATCGGCGACTTCTACGTGCTCTTCGACAAGCACTATCGCGAGGAGGTGGCTCAGCTCCAGGCCGAGTATGAGGCTGGCGGCATGGGTGCCGACGAGGCCAAGGAGAAGGCCAAGCAGGAGGCTCCGCTCATCAAGGAGGCCCACGAGATGCTCGTGAAGTGGGAGCAGGGCGACAAGGAGGTCCGCGACCTGTGGCAGAAGATGAACAGCTGGGTCTATGCGGGCTTCGACGAGACCTACAAGGCCCTGGGCGTGGCCTTCGACAAGATCTATTATGAGTCGGAGACCTACCTCGTGGGCAAACGCAAGGTGATGGACGGACTGGAGCGTGGACTCTTCTTCAAGAAGGAGGACGGATCGGTCTGGGCAGACCTCACCCAGGAGGGCCTCGACCAGAAACTGCTGATCCGCGGCGACGGCACCTCGGTCTATATGACCCAGGATATCGGTACGGCCACGATGCGCTTCAGCGACTATCCCATCGACAAGATGATCTACGTCGTGGGCAACGAGCAGAACTACCACTTCCAGGTGCTTTCGCTCCTGCTCGACCGCCTCGGCTTCAAGTGGGGCAAGGACCTGGTCCACTTCTCCTACGGCATGGTCAATCTGCCCAATGGCAAGATGAAGAGCCGCGAGGGAACAGTCGTCGATGCCGACGAGCTGATAGCCCAGATGATCGGCGACGCCCGCAAGGTCGGCGACGAGCAGGGCAAGGGTGCGGAGATGACGGAGGAGGAGCGCCAGAACGTGGCGCGGATCGTCGGTCTCGGCGCGCTGAAGTACTTCATCCTCAAGGTGGATGCAAGAAAGAACATGCTCTTCAATCCCGCGGAGTCCATCGACTTCAATGGCAACACGGGCCCCTTCATCCAATATACTTATGCGCGCATCCGCAGCATCATGCGCAAGGCGACGGGCGTGGCAGACTCCCTCGGTGGCTATAAGCCCAACGACAAGGAGGTGGAGCTGATCCAGAAGCTCGGCGAGTATGAGGTGGCAGTGGCTGATGCGGGCCGCAACTACAATCCGGCTACCATCTGCAACTACTGCTACGAGCTGACCAAGCTCTTCAACTCGTTCTACCACGACTACTCCATTCTCAGCGCCGAGAGCGCCGAGGCCCTGGCCTTCCGCTATGTGCTGGCACGCAATGTGGCCAAGGTCATCAAGAACGGCATGGATCTGCTGGGTATCGAGGTGCCCGAGAGAATGTAGAATATTCCCGCAAGGGGCAAGGACAGAGGCGAGAGGCAGCTGGAGGCGAGGCCCTTCTGCTGCCCCCCGTCCTCTTTTTCCGCTCTTGGCTGAAACAAGGCCTTGGCCCTTTAGCTTTCTCCCCGCTGATATGAACAAAGACTTCCCTCAGAATCCCCCCTCCTGGCGCAACGATACCGTCCTGCCTCTGCCCCCAGAGGTCAATGCCAATGCCTGGGCGGTCGATGCGGCCTGTTCGGGCAATCCGGGTCCGATGGAGTATCGGTGCATCGACCTGCAGACGGGCCAGCAGGTGTTCCACTATGGCCCTATCCACGGGACAAACAATATCGGAGAGTTTCTCGCCATTGTCCACGCCTTGGCGCTCATGGAGCAACGAGGCATCAAGGGGAAGGTCATCTACTCCGACTCCTACAATGCGGCGTTGTGGGTCAAGAAGCGCAAGTGCAAGACCACGCTGGTGCGCGACGCCAGGACGGCCAAACTCCATGAGGTCATCGCCCGCGCCGAGAACTGGTTGCTGACCCATCCCTGTGCCACGCCGGTGCTGAAATGGGACACGGCGCAATGGGGTGAGATTCCCGCCGACTTTGGACGCAAGTAGCAAGCACATGCAAACGGTTCGTTTTGTTTTCAATTAAACCCTCACCATCCCCTCACAACCCTCATGTCTTCCCTCTACCTATTTCAGTTTGCCGCCCTCGTCTTCATGCTGGTCAATGCGCTCTTTGTCGCCTTGGCCCGCCTGAACGCCCGCTGGAAGAACAAACGCTACGAGCGCTCCCGCTTGATGATCTTCCTTGCCTTGGTGCTTCTTTCCGCCCAATACTATGTCCAGATGAGATTTCACATCAGGGCCACCGACGACCACTTGGGAGCCATGGTCAACATGCTCGTCTATACTCCCTGTTTCGGACTGATAGCCATGGCTATCTACAATCTCGAAGCCGTCCAGGCCAAACGGCGCAACATGGCCTTGGCCTGCGCGGGGTTCTATGCTGCCATCGTTGGCTGCTTCGCCCTTGGCCACTATCTGAGGGGCAGTTGGCATATCGGCGGCTGGCTCTATCCGATGCTGGTTCTCTATAGCGTCCACATGATCTATTGCGTCTCATGATCCGAAAGGAGACCCATAAGCGCAGAAGGATGCTGGAGACCCTCACCGCCACCGACCTCCTGCCCTATGTGCGCTATTCGTACGCGAGTGTGGTCAACCTCTGCCTGGCTGTCCTCGTCACGCCCGTGGCCATCCTTTCCACCACCACGCTCTATATCTTTGGCCCCTTGGTACTGATGGCCATTCTTTTCTTCGTTCTTACGTTCATCTCTTTGGGTACGGGCTATATGCCGTCCGAAGAACTGCTGGACTCGGAGGGGGAAGAACTGGCGGAGGAACTGGAGGCTGGTGCTTCCCTCCCACCTTCAGGAGCGTCGGCCTGCGCCGAGGCTTCCACCGTTTCGCCTTCCGGACGCTCAGCGCTCTCCGAGGAGCGCATTGCCCTGATCCAGGAGCGCATCGACAGCTGGTGCGTCCAGCGTGGCTACAAAGACTATTCGATCAACTTCATGACCCTGTCCCGCTCCCTCAGCATCTCCAAGCCCGATCTGGCCGTCTATTTCTCCCAGCGCCTGCACACCACGTTTCGGGTGTGGCTGAGCGATATTCGTTTTCGCGCTGCACAGAGCATGATGCTGGAGCACCCTCATTACAGCAACGACGTGATCTCTGCCGAGTGTGGTTTCTCCTCGCGCACGCAGCTCTACCGCATCTTCAAGGCGAAAGAGGGATGTACGCCAACTGCTTGGCGCGAACGCCAGTCGCAACAGGACCTCTTGGGGCGATGAAACCGTCATTTTTGGACTTTTCCTGACCTTGTTTAAGGCTTTTTGCGGGTGTCTCCTTCCTACGAAAGCGACACCCGATTTCCTTTCAATGCAACACCTATTTGGTAGGAATGCAACACATTTGTGCAGGGAAAATCCACCCCTTTTCTTCGGAAAACCCTAATTTTGCAGCATGGACCGAATGGATAAACTTACAACACTGTTTGAAAGCGATGAGCAACTCTACTTCTGTGTCGGCTTGATCATCCTTGTGGGAGCCATTGTCATCATCTGCGCGATGGTGAATGACTACCGGGAGTATCTTGACGCACATCTCAGAACCCGTTTCAGGCTGAGGGAGTTTCTCAGGGAAGAGAAGTTCTATTTCTTTCTTTTCTTCGGCTTTGTAGCGCTGATCATCTTTGTCGTGGTGATCTGTACAAAACTTGTTCAAGGATGAGGCCTTGAGGCCTTGCAGGGTTGTGGAAAACGCATACTTACTGGATAATATATAGGCAGCTGATTGCCAAACAAGGACTGTGAAAGAACCCGCAAGGGTCCATATACTGAAACCATTAACCCGATCGATTTCAGAGTCCTGTCGGAAACAGTACGGGGGACGATCGCGCGCCTTGGGAGACCAGGCAAACGGTCGCTCGCCGTTCTGCCCCGACAGGTAAACACGAAGGGAGTAAAGGGACAAATATTCTATTTCGCCTGCTCCACAATAAAACTCGCTTTCCGCCGTTATTTTCTTATATTATATATTATATTAGCATGGTATGAAAGTGTTCCGCCACTCCATATTGCTGCTCTTCGCCCTCCTCTGCGGCTTGCAGGGCCAGGCGCAACAACAGCGATTCTTCAATCTGACAGTTGACGACATTGCCATCGACACGATGTTGCCCCGTTTCAGCTATGCCATCCCCTTGGGAAAGCACTATGCGGACAGCATCTACACGCTCGAAATACGCTACCCCGAGTTTCTCGAGATGGGGCGGCGCGACTCGCTCCGCTACCTCGCCTTGGCCCCCTCGGCAGATCCCGGACGACTGCCCGAGATAGAGCAGCACATCGTCGTGGACCGCAAGAAGGGACGCCTCGACTTCTCGCTCTGTCCCGTCGTGCGCCGTGAGGGGCGCCTGCAGTTTCTCGTCTCCTTCATGATCGCCGTCACCTCCCAGCCCAAACCGTCGCTGAAGGCACCGTCGCATGCGGGAACGCAGAGGGACTTAACGTCCTCGGAGGATGCGGCCATCTATGCGAAGCACTCCGTCCTGCGTGAGGGACGCTGGGTGAAGATTCGCGTTCCCGAGTCGGGCATCTATCAATTGACCTCTCAGTTGGCGCGGCAGGCGGGCTTCAGCGACCTGAGCCGCGTGCGCATCTTCGGCTATGGTGGCAACCTCCAAAACGAGGAGTTGCACAAGAGCGATCTTGCCGCCACCGACGATTTGCCCGAGGTGGCTTCTACGATGGTCGGCGACCGCCGCTTGTTCTATGCCAAAGGTCCCGTGAGCTGGGAGAACAAGGAGGCCACGCGGCGTACCCGCAATCCATACTCAGACTATGGCTACTATTTCCTTACCGAGACCGACGGAAAGACGCCGCTCATGGTGGACTCCGCCCAGTTTATCGCCGACTGCTATCCTTTGGCCGACGACTATCATGCGCTCCGCGAGGTGGATAACTTCTCTTGGTATCAGGGTGGTCGCAACCTCTTCGAGAATGATCCGATCGAGCAGGGGAAGTCGCGCACCTATGTCTTCTCCCACCCCGCGGGAGAGAATCGCATGGCCAACCTCACCATCGCCGTGACGGCTGGTGCTGCCGCTTCGGTGCAGTATCGCCTCAACGGAAAGGATCTCGGCAACGCCAGTCTGCGCCTCTCGTCGTATAATGCCGCCGTGGAGGCTGAGAATACTTATAAAATCGAATGCACTGCCTCCGACACGATCACGGTGACGACGCTCTCGGGAGGCCCTGTGCGCATGGACTACATCAGCTACGCCTACGAGCGCCCGAAACCGCAGCCGCGCCTGGCTACGGATCCCTTCCCCGTGCCCGAGTATGTCTATGCCATTACCAACCAGGACCACCACGCCGACCCGCAGGCCGACCTCGTCATCATCATCCCGACGAGTCAGAAGTTGCGACCGCAGGCTGAGCGATTGGCACAGATGCATCGCGACCGCGACTCGATGCGCGTGAATATCGTGCCGGCCGATGAGCTCTACAATGAGTTTTCTAGTGGCACACCCGACGCCAATGCCTACCGTCGCTACCTCAAGATGCTCTACGACCGGGCAGGTGACGACGAGGCCCAGATGCCCAAGCACCTGCTGCTCTTTGGCGACGCCGTCTGGGACTGCCGTATGCTCACACCTGAGTGTCGCTCGCTCAACGCCGACGACTATCTGTTGGCCCACGAGAGCGAAAATTCCTTCTCTGAGACCGACTGCTATGTCAACGACGGATGGATGACGCTGCTCGATGAGGGCGAGGGTGGCGCTTCGATTCGCAACGACAAGGAGGATGTGGCCGTGGGGCGCATTCCTGTCACCACGGCGGCGGAAGCCAAGGCCGTAGTCGATAAGATCATTGCCTATGCCAACAACGCCCATGCGGGCGACTGGGCCAACACCATCATGTTTATGGGCGACGATGGCAACAACAATCTCCACATGCGCGATGTAGATGCCACGGCGGAATATATCGGCCAGCTCTATCCGGGCTATCAGATCAAGAAGGTGATGTGGGACGCCTATACGCGCGTCAGCACCTCTACGGGCAATCGCTATCCCGAGGTCTCGCGCCTCCTCAAGCAGCAACAGCAGGCGGGCGCCCTCATCATGGACTATGCGGGCCACGGTGTGGAGTATCAGATCTCCCATGAGTCAGTACTTACCATCAGCGACTTCCGCACGTTCACCAATCAGAACCTGCCGCTTTGGATCACGGCCTCTTGTGATGTCATGCCTTTCGACACGCGCAAGGAGACGATCGGCGAGACCGCCCTGCTCAACGCGCAGGGTGGATCCGTGGCCTTCTGGGGCACGACGCGCACGGTCTATGCCTATTACAATAAGTTTATCAACAATGCCTTTCTGCGCCATGTGTTGAGCTTCACCAATGGCAAGCCCACCACAATGGGTGAGGCCCAGCGCCTGGCTAAGAACGATGTTATCAGTACGGGCCAGGACCGCACGCTCAACAAACTCCAGTATTCGCTCCTTGGCGATCCGGCCTTGGCTCTCAATCTGCCTACCTTCGACGTGGTCATTGATAGTATCAACGGACTGCCCGTGGGAGGCAAGCAGGATATCATCCTCAAAGCGGGTAGCGTGGCTCGGGTCAAGGGGCGTGTCATGCGTCAGGAGGAAACCCTCGCAGGCTTCAACGGTCAGATGACGGCTACGGTCCGCGACACCCGCGAGATGGTGACGTGCAAGAAGCAGGAGGAGACTTCCAACACCGCGTTCCAGTATTACGACCGGCAGAAGGTGCTCTTCAATGGTTCCGACAGTGTGCGCAATGGCGAGTTCCAGTTTACCTTCGCCGTGCCTTTCGATATCAACTACGCCAGTGGTAGCGGACTCATCAATGTCTATGCTGTCAGCGACGACCATACGCAACTGGCCCATGGTGCCGAGGACCGCTTCTTCATCTATGGGTCGGAGACGGTGCGCAACGACAGTATTGGACCGTCGATCTACTGCTACCTCAATACACCCTCGTTTGTTGATGGGGGAAGCGTCAATACCACGCCCTATTTCGTGGCCAACGTCACGGACAAGGATGGCATCAACGCCACGGGCAGCGGTATGGGGCACGACTTGCAGCTTTGCATCGATGGAGACCCGAACCTGACTTTCAACCTCAATGAGAACTTCACGTTCGACTTCGGCACTTATACCAGCGGTTCTACCTGGTATTCGCTGCCTGAACTCTCCGAGGGCGCGCATCAGTTGCGCTTCCGTGCCTGGGATATGTTGAACAATGCTTCCACCGCCGTGCTCAATTTCCAGGTAGTCAAAGGACTGAAACCTTCCATCGAGAGCATCAGTTGCACCAACAATCCCGCTACGACGGAGACTACCTTCATCGTCAACCACAACTTCACGGGCGCTGAGGTTGATGTTGAGATTTCCGTCTTCGATATGAGTGGACGCGAGTTGTGGCGCCACACGGAGAGCGGCACCTCGACGGGTAGCGCCTATACCGTGCGCTGGGATCTCTGCACCGATGGTGGAGCAAAACTGCAGACGGGAGTCTATCTCTACCGTGCCTCTATCGGCTCGGATGGCGGCGAGCGGGTCTCCAAAGCCAAGAAACTGATTATCATCAACAATAAGTAAGCACGATTTGCGTTTTAATCATACACACAGAATGAAATATACGCGTATGAACAGTCAAAATAAGTATGTCGGTATCGTCCTCTTGTCGGCGCTGTCGCTCACGACCTATGCCCAGGACAAGAAGGATATGTTCAATCCGGTCAACTCCGCCGTGACCTCACAGTCCATTGCCCCGGACGCTCGCGCCGGTGGTATGGGTGATGTCGGAGCAGCTACCGACCCTGATGTGGCCTCACAGTATTGGAATCCGGCCAAGTATCCGTTCACTATCTCGCGGGCTGGCGTCTCGCTCAACTACACGCCATGGCTGCGCCAGTTGGTCAACGATATGGACTTGGCCTACCTCTCGGGCTACTACCGCATTGGCGACTACAGTGCCGTATCGGCCTCCCTGCGCTACTTCTCCCTTGGTGAGGTGCAGACCAGTTCGAGTTTGGACAACACGGGCGACATGATCATCAATCCCTATGAGATGTCCGTTGATGTAGGCTACTCGCTGATGCTCTCCGAGACGTTCTCCCTGGGTGCGGCCGTGCGCTTCATCTATTCCGACCTGACCTACGACTACGCTGAGGACACGTCGCCAGGATCGGCTTTCGCTGCTGATATCGCTTGCTACTATCAGAACTATGTCAATCTCGGAAGCCGCGAGTGTCAGCTCGGATTGGGACTCAACATCTCCAACATCGGTTCGAAGATCACCTTTGGTGGCGACAACCGTTCGGAGTTTATCCCGACAAACATGCGACTGGGTGCGTCTCTCATGATCCCTATCGACGAGTACAACCGCTTCACCATAGCTGCCGATGCCAACAAGTTGCTCGTGCCCACCTATCCGCAGCGTGAGGACAACGAGACCGACGAGCAGTATGAGCAGCGCTTGCAGACCGACTACTACGACCTCTCTTCCATCAGCGGCATCTTCAAGAGTTTCGGCGATGCGCCGGGTGGCTTCAAGGAGGAACTGCAGGAGATACAATGGAGTGTTGGTGCAGAGTATGTCTATAATGATAAGTTCTCCCTTCGTGCTGGCTACCACCATGAGAGTGAGAACAAGGGTAATCGTAAGTATTTCACCGTTGGTGCGGGCTTCCGTATGAACGTCTTCTCGCTCGATGCTGGCTATGTTATCGCTACGGCCAAGAGCAATCCGCTCGACCAGACGCTCCGCTTCTCGCTCTCGTTCGACCTTGATGGTGTCAAGGACTTGTTCAGACGCAGATAATGATACGGGTAGGATTTGGATATGATGTCCACCGATTGGTGGAGGGGCGCGACCTCTGGCTGGGAGGCATCAAGATAGCCCACGACCGTGGTCTCGACGGCCATAGCGATGCAGACGTGCTGATACACGCCATCTGTGACGCGATGCTTGGTGCTGCCAATATGCGCGATATCGGCTATCACTTCCCCGATACGTCGGAGGCTACAAAAGATATGGACTCTAAGATCATCCTCCGTGACACGGTTGCTCTCCTCGCAGAGAAGGGCTACCATTTGGGCAATATCGACGCGACAGTGTGTGCCGAAAGACCGAAGCTCAGTCCTCATATCGACGCCATGCGCGACTGCCTTGCCGCCGTCATTGGCTGCGATCCGGACTGTGTCTCCATCAAGGCGACGACCACCGAGCGTCTCGGCTTTACAGGCCGCAAGGAGGGTATCTCGGCCTATGCCGTCTGCTTGATAGAGAAATAACGCACGCTCACGCGTTTAAACATTGTAATAAATACAAAGTTTAACATCTTTTCTTTTGTGGTCTCAAAAAGGATGTTTATCTTTGCAACCGTAAAGAGAACAATAAACGATTGATAACGAAAACAAAGACATTATGAAAAAGTATGTATGTGACGTTTGCGGCTACGTCTATGACCCCGCACAAGGCGATCCTGATAGTGGTATAGCTCCTGGCACGCCGTTCGAAAGTATTCCTGCCGATTGGACTTGCCCCATCTGTGGCGTAACCAAGGATGAATTCAGTCCTATGGCCTAATAACGACCTAACTCCAAATCATCGGACATGATACGCCCCCACAGTCAATCAAAGACTGTGGGGGCGTTGCTATCTCTGCTCTATAGGAAAAAAGAAAGGCCGTCGCCCGTTGCTGATGTCAGCATGTGGCGACGGCCTTTCCTATTGATGGGATCACCCAAGGGCGATCAGATTATGTTACTTCTTGTAGTTCTCAAGACCCTTGTCGAGGAACTTGATGTAGCCCGGGATGTCCTCCTTATAGACGAAGCTACCAGAGAGCGGCTTACCCTCGTTATCGACCGTCACGTGGAACGGCTGTGCGAGGTAGCCAAACTTCGTCTGCTCCAGGTAAGACCACTTGTCACCAACGGTGCGCAGCGTGCGGGTCGTACCATCCGGGTTCTTCACCTCCATCGGCTTGTCGAGCGGCGTCTTGTCATCGACGAAGAGGGAGATGAGGACGTAGTCCTTGGTCAGACGCTCAGAGACCTCATTGTCCGTCCAGACAGCAGACTCCATCTTGCGGCAGTTGACGCAGCCGAAACCGGTGAAGTCGAGCATGACGGGCTTGCCAGCAGCCTTAGCGGCAGCCATACCCTCCTCGTAAGACGTGTAGGCGGGATGTACCTCCTCGGCCTTGTTGAGGTTGAAGTCCTGCGTGTTCATAGGCGGCGAGAATGCACTGACAGCCTTACAGGGAGCACCCCAGAGGCCAGGCACCATATAGACGGCGAAGGCCAAAGAGCAGAGACCCATCATGATGCAGGGCACCGGCATAGCCTTCTGCTCCTGGTCATCGTGCGGGAACTTGAGCCAGCCGATGAGGTAGAAGCCCATGAAGGCGAAGATCATGATCCACAGGGCGAGGAACGTCTCGCGGTCGAGGATGCCCCAACCGTAGGCGAGGTCGGCCACGGAGAGGAACTTCAGAGAGAAGGCCAACTCGACGAAGCCCAGCACCACCTTGATCATATTCATCCAAGAACCCGACTTCGGAGCTTTCTGCAGCCAGGTCGGGAACATGGCGAAGAGTGAGAACGGCAGGGCCAAAGCGATGGCGAAGCCGAACATACCCACTGTCGGAGCCACCCAGTCGCCACTCGTAGCGGCCTCCACAAGCAGCAGACCGATAATCGGGGCCGTGCAGGAGAAGCTGACGAGGCAGAGGGTGAAGGCCATCAGGGCGATGGAGAGAAGTCCTGTAGTGGTGGAAGCCTTCGTATCGACGGCGTTACCCCATGATGAGGGCAGCTGCAACTCAAACCATCCGAAGAAGCTGAAAGCGAAGACAACCAGCAGGAGGAAGAAGAAGATATTGAACGGTGCGTTGGTAGCCAACTCGTTGAGGCGCTGTGGGCCAAGGAGTGCCGTCACAATGAGCGCAAGGGCCATGTAGATGACGATGATGGAGATACCATAGGTGGCAGCGTCGCGGATACCCTTGCTCTTGCTGTCCTTGGAACGCTTCAGGAAGAAGCTCACCGTCATCGGGATAATCGGCCATACGCACGGCGTGAGCAGGGCTACGAAACCACCGACGATACCCATCAGGAAGATGTACCAAACCGACTTGTTCTTGGTGCTCTGACCGTCCTCAAAAGCCTTCAGCTCCTTGATGACCGGTGTCCAGAGGTCTGAACCTACGCCAGCGGTGCCCGTGTCAGCCTTGACGGCAGTGGCGGTAGAGTCGCCAGCAGCAGCCTTGGCAGAGTCGCCAGCAGCGGCAACATCCGTCTTGGCCTCCTCTTCGGCAGCTTTGTCCTCAGTGGGGGCAGGTGCGTCCTTGGGGCCTTCACCACTATAGTTGAACTCCACGGACGTCGGCGGCATACACATCTCGTCGTTGCATGCGCCAAACTCCAGGTAGCCCTTGACGTTGTAGGTCTTGCCTGTAATCTTGTATTTCTGTACGAAAGTGACGTTGTTCTCGAAATAGCGAAGCTTTATGCCAAAGATGGGATCCATCTCGCTAATCTCGCGTCCAATGTGCTGCAACCCACCAATGGGTTTCACACCCTCGGCCTTATCTGTGTGTAAGGTCGCAGAGACCGGACCATCCGCGGGGAGACCGGTGGAATAGACGTGCCAGCCCTTGCTGATGGACATGGTGAACATCACCTGTACCTCGGTGTCCGACACTTGTTTCTTACTCGCCTTAAATTTGACGGGATTCCCTTGGGCAAAACATAGTAGTGCCAAAAGGCTTAACGTCAGAGTTAAAATGGCTCTTTTGTTAGTTCTCATATTCATGGTTTTCTATTAAACATTGGGGACAAAATTATTAAATTCTATCTACATGAGCAAACTTTTGAGCAGAAAATTTCCCCGTTCGGAAAAAAAAGGATAACTTTGCAGCGCATAGTAAAAATAGAGTACAGAGGAAACAGGAATTCCGGCATGATGAACATGTCGGGATTCTCGTTTTTTGTGTAGTTTGAAACAAACGAAAAAATCTAAAAAGCAGAATAAATTATGGCTTATATGTCACAGAAGGGCTACGATGAAATGGTAGCCCAGCTCCAACAGTTGGAGACGGTAGAGCGCCCGAAGGCTTCGGCAGCCATCGCCGAGGCGCGCGACAAGGGCGATTTGAGTGAGAATGCGGAGTATGATGCTGCCAAGGAGGCACAGGCCCACTTGGAGACAAAGATCAACCAGCTGAAGTTGGCTATCGCCGAGGCGAAGGTTATCGACACCTCACGTCTCAGCACAGAGGCGGTGCAGATCCTTTCGACCGTGGAGATGACCAACATGGCCAACAACATGAAGATGCGCTACACCATCGTCAGCGAGAACGAGGCCAACATCAAGGTGGGCAAGATCTCCATCAAGACTCCGATCGCGCAAGGCTTGCTCAACAAGAAGGTCGGCGATGTGGTGGAAATTGCCATTCCGCGTGGTACGATCAAGTTGCGCATAGACAAGATCACCCTCGAATAATTACGATTATGGATATTTTCAGCAAGATTGCTGCTGGTGAGATTCCCAGCTACAAGTGTGCGGAAAGCGAAAAGTTTTATGCTTTCCTCGACATCAACCCCGTCGTCCAGGCCCATACGTTGGTCATCCCTCGTCGGGAAGTGGATTACATCTTCGACATGGAGGACGACGAGCTGGCCGAGTTTGAGGTCTTCGCCAAGCGTGTCGCCAAAGCCATCCGCACAGCTTTCCCCTGCAAGAAGGTGGCCCAGGTGGTGCTCGGCCTCGAAGTGCCCCATGCCCACATCCATCTTCTGCCCATCAACTCTGAGGGCGATGTCGATTTCCATCGCCACGTCCAGTTGAGCGAGGAGGAGATGAAGGCTACTGCCGAGAAGATTCTGGCAGCTTTCAACGCACAGTAATCCTCTCCAGGTCTTTTAGCCAAACGGGCTTGCAAGTCGCGTGACACCCAGGTGTCCGAAAGCTTGCAAGCCCGTTTGATATTTATTTAGGTATTCATTGGCATTTATTCCACCCGCACTTCGTCGATGAAGCACCAGGCAGGATAGCCGACGCCGTAGTGCCAGTCGGGGCACATTCCCGTGGCCTTGATGCGCACGCGGATGAAACGTGCAGAGAGAGGTTGTGCCACACTGACCTTGCCTTCGACAAACTTGACGGCGATGTCGCGGTCTTCCTTCATCACCAAGGGTTCGCCAAAGGGTTGGAACGCCTTGCCATCTGTGCTTACTTCATAGCGTACCTCCTTGGGCAGGAGTACCCAGGCGCCCAACTGGTGGAGGAAGTCGGTGCTTATGGCAGAGATGCTGGTCTCCCTGCCAAGATCGAGGGTGAAGTCGGGATCGGTCCCTTCCCATCCTACCCATCCCTCCACAAAGCTCGATCCGCCGAAGAGGCCATCGGTAAGGGCGGTGGAAGCCATTCCTTGGTAGCGGTCGTGGGGAGCGGTGTTGAAGACCACCGTAGCGCCCTTTGCCTTGGTGACGACGCGCGAGGGGAGGAAGCGTTTCAGATACAAGTCGCAATAGTCGGCAGGTGCGTTGCCGCGCTCGTTGAGCGACTCCACACCGAAACGTACGGATCGTTCGCGGAAGCATTTCACCTTTGCCTCCACACCCTTCTCATCCTCAATGCCCTTGGTGCGCGCTATCTCCAGTTCGGCATATTGCAGTGGCAACCGACTGATCTGCACCCGCTGGAGCAAGACGCTATCGCCGCGGACTGCCGCCTCTGCTTTGTCGAAGAGTCGGGCGTAGGTGCGCATCAGGTCGTCGGAGAGCATTCCGTCCTTGTGGGTGATGGGCGAGTCGTAGATCCATAGTGGTACATGACTGCTCAGTAGCGCACCCTCCATGATCTTCCGATAGGAGTAGAGTTCGGTGCCTGCCTCCTCGCCATAGTAGTCCGTGAGGAAGACGCGCATGAGCGAGTCGGCGTCCTGATAGGGATTCCACATCAGTTTGGCAATCATGTAAGCACGCAGTTCGGCGAAGTCTGCTCCCTCGTAGCCGTTCACCTGCTCAAACAGCATGTTGGCGTGGTTGCGGTGGAAGAGTTGGATGTTGGGTGCCAAGACATGGAAGTTGGGGAATGGTGCCACCATATTGTCGAAGTTGATGCCATAGTCCCAGACGAAGATGTTGTTGGAGATGCGGCTCCAGCCCTCCAGAGCCCTTACGAAGTCGCGTCCGCTTTCGTTGTCCGTCAGAGGCACCTCGCGCTTGGCGTCAATGCTGCAGAGCATGATGTTGACGTTGGGAAGCGGTTTGACCAGTCTTGGCGGTTGCATACTATAGAGGTAGGCGAGGGTAGAGAACTCCTTGTCTGGGTAGCGCGAGGCCAGGCGGTTGAGAAATCGGATGATCGGACCGCTGGCAGAACCTTCCTCCGTCTCCACCTCCGTGCATTTCTCGCAATGACAATTGGTAAAGTTGCCGTCGTTCTGACTGATGGAGATCATTTTCATGCCCGGGTTGCGGGCGAAGATACTGTCGAGGTTGTGGCAGACCTGCACAAACAGTTGCTCATTGGTCAGACACCACTGGCTGTGAGCCCCTGGCTGGCGTCTGCCATTGATGAGGGCATACCATTCCGGATGCGCCTTCCCATAGACGCGGCTTGGGAGAATCTTGTCGAAAGTGTGTACCCACAGGTTGTCCATGAACATCTGGTTGGGACGTTCCATTCCATACCAATCGACAAACAGCGGGTCGCGCTCGCTATAGCTTACCGACTGTCTGTAGCGGAAGGCCGGAGTCTCCGTCCATTCGATGACGGGCAGCTGTAGGTTGCCCACCTTCTGGACCTTGTAGCCTTGTACATGGTTCACCGTCCAGGCGTCCTTTCCCAGGTAGTTGATGCCACAATAGCGTTCCAGCAGGTGCGCCACTCCGAGGATAGCTCCCTTATCGCCTCCCGACAGGATGCGCATGGTGCCGTTGTGGCAACTGATTTGGAATCCGTCCTCACCCGCCTGGTCCGTCTTGCCGCCGATGAAGACGATCTGTCTGGGCTTTTTCTCTGCCCGAAGTCCTACGGACAGCGTCGTCCCAGTCAGTTTCTCGACGAAATAGTTCATCACCTCGGCAGCCCGGCGAGCAGCATGGGTCGTGTCCGTCAGTACGATTTGTGCCGCTGGCTTGCCTCGCTCGACAAGTGATATCTGTGCATGAGAGGTCAGCGGAAGAAACATTGCCAGAAGAGTTATAACTCGCCGGCAATAGTTCGTTGTGTATCTCATATTTTGTAAATGATGGTTTCAGCTACTGCAAAAATACGGCTTTTTGGCCGAAGCGGGAAGAAATACCGTGTGAATTTTGTCCATTCGGGATTATTATCGTAACTTTACCACCTGAAATAACAATACTAAAGACAATTCGTAAATAAAAACTTTCAAAGCAATCAACACGATGAAGAAGACTATCTTTTCGATTTTGGCGTTGCTCGTGAGCATGACGACGATGGCGCAGTATCAGCCTTCGGAGCAGGTCAAGCAGAGCCAAAAGGAATTCCAGGACTTCAAGTTTGGTATTTTCATCCACTGGGGTATCTACTCCATGCTCGGCGACGGCGAGTGGGTGATGAACAACAAGAGTATCAACTACCAGGAGTATCCGCATTTGGCCGACGGTTTCTATCCGTCTCGCTTCAATGCCGACGAGTGGGTGCGCACGTTCCGTGAGGCGGGTGCCAAGTATATCACCTTCACCACCCGTCACCACGACGGTTTCTCCATGTGGCATACCGCCCAGGACACTTACAATATCGTTGATGGCACTCCCTTCAAGCGCGATATCCTGAAGGAGCTGGCCGACGCTTGCCACAATGGCGGCTTGAGCCTCCACCTCTACTACAGCCACCTCGACTGGCGTCGCCTCGACTATCCGCTCGGCCGCACGGGCAAGAAGCTCGGCCGTCCTACGGATAAGCAGAACTGGCGTAGCTATTATACCTTCATGAACAACCAGCTCCGCGAGTTACTCACCAACTACGGTCGTGTCGATTGCATCTGGTTCGACGGATGGTGGGACCATGACGAGGACAAGACCCCGTTCAACTGGGAGCTCGATGAGCAGTATGCCATGATCCACCAGCTCCAGCCCCAGTGTATCGTTGCCAACAACCACCATGGCAAGCCCTATCCTGGTGAGGACATCCAGATCTTCGAGCAGGACCTCCCCGGTGAGAATACCTACGGTCTGAGTGGACAGGATGTCAGCCAGCTCCCGCTGGAGACCTGCCTGACGATGAACTACACTTGGGGCTATAGCATCACGGACAAGAACTATAAGTCGAAGGAGACCCTCGTCCGTGAGCTGGTGCGTGCAGCAGGCAAGAACTGCAACCTCCTGCTCAATGTCGGTCCGCGTCCTGATGGTCAGCTTCCCGTTGAGGCTGTCGAGCGCCTGCAGTATATCGGACAGTTCCTCGGCAAGTATGGCGACACCATCTATGGTACGCGTGGTGGCCTCGTAGCCCCGCACGACTGGGGTGTGAGCACGCAGAAGGGCAACCGCCTCTTCATCCACATCCTCTCTCTGCAGGACAAGGCCCTCTTCGTCCCGACGGGCGACCGCAAGGTGAAGGCTGCCAAGGTCTTCATCAACGGAAAGAAGGTCGAGTTTAAGGCCGTTGCCAATGGCTATGTTCTCACGCTCCCCGAGCAGCCGTCTGGCGACGACTACGTCGTAGAGCTGACGCTGGCATAAGCCTCAGGTTTCAGCCACGGTAAGCAGTCTTCCCGAGAGACTGCCCCGATACAGCGGCGGGCAACAGAAAGGTGCAAATCCCTTTCTGTTGCCCGCCGTCTTGTTGTCTCTAATTATCACTTGCCTTGTGCGCCGTCCTTCATGTTTTTTTGTTGCTTTTGGGTTGACGAGAGGTCTTCCTACATTTTTGTCCTCAACGTCTGCTTATTCTGCGCTCCTACATTGGCTGCGCATGGCGCGCCGTCCGTAGAAGAAGATGAGGATGAAGCAGAAGAGTGGGAGAACGAAGGAGAAGTTGACGGCAGGGAGACCGAACACGACTCCTTGGTCGATGATCCATCCTTGCAGAGGTGGGAGAATGCTGCCACCGACAATGGCCTCCACCAGAAAGGCTGCGCCGAGAGTGGTGTCGCGCTCCTCCACGTCTTCCAAGGCAATGCCGTAGATGGATGGGAACATGATGGACATAAATGCCGAGATGACCACCAGACAGTAGAGTCCCGCTATGTTGACCAGCAAGATGGTGCCAAGGGTACAGATTGATGCGCCGATAGCGAAGAGGGTGAGCAACTTGCGTGAACTGACGTATTTCATCAGCCAAGTACCCACAAACCGGCCTGTCAGCGAGAGCGACATGGCGACGATGTTATACATCTGCGCCATGGCCTTGTCGATACCCAGATGGTCTGCATACTGGATGATGAAGGTCCACACCATAATTTGAGCCGCTACATAAAACACTTGTGTCACCACCCCCTGACGGTACAAACGGTTCTTCCATAGCCGTCTAAGTGACGCTTTCACGTCGAGTTTCGTTTTCTGCTCCGCCACGTCTGGCATCTTGACGACCGTCACCACCACGAGGATTGCTACCACCACCAGCCCCAAGGCTACATAGGGGTCGCGGATGATGGCGATGTCATGAAGACGGATGGCAGCCTTCTCTGTTGCTGAGAGGGTGGGGTAGAGGATAGCACCCGCTGCATCCCGTTGATCCGAGATCAACTGGGGCAGTACGATGAGCGACGCGATAGCCATGCCACAGAGCGATCCGATGGGATTGAAGGCCTGTGCGAGGTTGAGACGGCGTGTCGAGGTCGCCTTGCTACCGAGCGAGAGGATGAAGGGGTTGGCCGTCGTCTCCAGAAAGGCGAGCCTAAAGGTGAGGATATAGAGCGACAAGCAGAAGAATGAGAACTCCTGGTAGGCTGCCGCAGGGATGAAGAGGAAGGCCCCACAGGCGTAGAGGAGTAGGCCCAGTTGGATGCCCCGCTTGTAACTGTACTTCCGGATAAACAAGGCTGCAGGAATCGCCATGGTCGCGTAGCCGCCGTAGAAGGCAAACTGGATAAGCGAAGCCTTGGCAGCCGACAGTTCCAGAAGTGTCTGAAAAGCCGCCACCATCGGGTTGGTGATATCATTGGCAAATCCCCATAGCGCAAAGAGCGAAGTGATGAGGATGAATGAAAATCGTCGTTTCTTGTCTATTAATGGATGTTCCATTGGTTGTGAATCGTTTTGAGCGTGAGGCAAGTCTGCTGTTTTATAGTCCTATGTTTGCTCGATAAGTCTCTGCATTATCTGAAACTCTGCATCCTACTTTCGCAGGAAGAACCGGACCAGTAGGAAGTTGACGGGCACACAGACGCAGAAGACAGGGATGAGCGCCCATTGCTTCGGCATGCCGACAAAGAGGAAAACCTGCAGCAGCAGCGTCTGCATCGTGTAGTTCACCAGGTGGGAGAGCGCGAAACCCATGCCCCGCTTCGTAGTCGCCTTCACACGGAAGGTGAAGCGGGTGGAGGCGATGTAGTTGAAGGCGAAGCTCACGAGGTAGGCCAGCGTGTTGGCCAGGGCGGGCATCAGCCAAAGTAGAAACAGCAGGTAGCAGCCATACTGAAGTAGTGTGGCAGCCACGCCGACGATTCCGAAGCGGATAATCTCGTCCAGCGTCTTGTTGCCGATAATCTTGGTTGAGGTGGGCTGGCTACGGGGGAAGTCGCGCTCCACCTCCTCCACGATGGGGTCCTTCTCCCCTCGCTGACAATGGAGTTGTCCGCTGGAAGTGCGAAAATAGCCCGTGTCGGAACCCTCTATCAGTTCCTTGTCACCCCTACTGTCTCCGAAGGCCACGAGGCGGTAGGTCTCCCGCAGCGGAAAAGTCTGGAGTAGCCGCTTGGGCTTTTCCGCCCCATAGCAGTTCATGGTGAGAAACTGTCCCGTCACCCGTTCATCGCGCACGTCGATCTTCGTGCAGGAGACGACCACTCGGTCGCCAAACTCGGCGAAGAAAGGTCGCACCCAGTTTTCTATGCTCGCGCTGATGATGGTCACCTGATGGCCCTCGTTGAGGGCACGGCGGATGATGGCAAAGCCGTCGTCGCGTCGGACCGACTGGCAGTCGTGGGCAAAGCGCGTGCAGAGGTCGTTAAACTCGTCGATCCCCATCCCCTTGAAGAACCAGGAGAAGACCCGTTGCTTCGCCTTCCAGTTGGGGTAGCGTCCCAACTTCATCAATACGAGGATGGGAGCGAAGCGCAGGATGCCCGCCAGCATACGGCGTGTGCCGAAGACATAGCGGATAAACTCGATGAACGTGTCGCGTCGCGTCAGCGTTCCGTCGAAGTCGAAAGCGTAGATTTTCATCTCGTCCTTACCTTATATAATATATAGACCTTACCTTAGCAATATACAGGCCTTGTTAGATAGTGAATAAGTAAACTTTACTTTATAATGGATAAATTGACCGCAGACAGTCCTTCTGTCCACGGCTATATGACATAGATCATGACGAGGAAGGTTACGCCCCATGCCGCCACGATCAGTTGCGTGAAGCGGTCGCGGAGTATCACCTTCGTCGGGTCGCCACTCCGCTTGTCCACCACCGTCAGCTGGATGTAGCGTAGCAGTCCGAGGATGACGAAGATGCTCGTCAGGTAGAGATAGTCCGACTGATAGTGGCTGACCACCTCCGGGCTGACGGTGTACATGATGTAGCAGACCAAGGTCACGGAGGCCGTGATGGTGATGGCCTGGTTGATAAACGTGAGGTTGTAGCGGATGGTATTCTTTCGTGGTGCCTCTCCCGTCTCGTTCATCCTCACCACGTCGTCGCGTCTCTTGGCAAAGGAGAGGAAGAGCATGAGCAAGAAGGTCATGAGCACGATCCACTTGCTCAGGAAGATGCCCGAGGCCAGTCCTCCCGCCAGCAGGCGCAGTACGAATCCGAAGGCGACGATGCACACGTCGATAATGGCATACTGCTTCAGCCGCATGCAGTAGGCGATGTTGAGCAACCAGTAGAAGACGATCACGCCTCCCGTTTCCCATCGGTTTTCCGGCAGTAGGAGGAGTACAGCCATCGCCAGTACAAACATCAGTCCCATCAGTCCCCACGCCTTGCGCACGCTCACCTGTCCCGACGCGATGGGCCGCGCACACTTCACGGGGTGGCGGCGGTCATCCTCCACGTCGATGAGGTCGTTGAGGCAGTAGATGGACGATGCGGCGAAACTGAAGGACAATACCGTGATCAGTCCGCTCGTCATGGGCTCTGGCTGCAGGAGTGCGCCTCCGAAGAAGACGGGGAGCAGCACGATAAGGTTCTTGATCCATTGTTTCGGGCGGATCAGTCTCACGACGGGGTGTCCGCCGTGTTGCCGGGTGGGCTTGTTGATGGTCTCGTGAGTCATTGGATTCGCTTTTCTATGGGTTTCGTCATGCGGGCCAGGATCGTGTGGAGCGCCCAGGCCACAGGCAAGGTGATGGCGATGGTGATAAGAAATGTCGGCCAGTAGCCGAGGTGCAGTCGCTCGATGTAGGTCATCACGAAGTGGTCGTGGATGAGATATGCCTCCAGAGAGAGTGCCCCCACAAATCGGCAGACTCCGTTGAACGCCTTGGGCGTGCGTCGGAACACCCGGTTGAGCAGCAGGATCGATGTCACCGTGAGCGGGATGTAGAGCATCCGCTCCAGGAAGATGGGAAACTCGCCATGGCGCACCTGCTCCAGAAACACGCTCGACGCAAAGGCCATGCCAAACATGATCAGTATCATCCAGATGGAGGTGCCGTCCAGCGTCTGCTTCTCCTGCACCGCCTTGCCAGCGTTGAGGCCGATGAAGTAGATGGGCACGCGACTCCAGAAGATTTCCAGGTGGCCCACCGCCTGGTGGATGGGCGTGACATACTGCACGAGGATGCACCACATGATCATCACGATGGGCAGCCATCGGTAGATGGGGTGCCGGATGATGAGGCTCAGATAGGCTGGCGTGAAGAGGTAGAGCATCATCGTGGCGGGGATATACCAGAAGGTCAGTTCGTCGTGGAGCCAGAAGTCCCAGTTGATGGCGATGTCGCCGATGAGGTCTATGAGGCTCGTGCTGTGGCCCCCATGGTGAATGAAGTCGGGGAAGTAGAACGCGCAAGCCGCCACGAGCCATGCTGGATAGATGCGCACGAGGCGTCGCAGGAGAAAGCGTCCCGCCTGTTGTCCCTTCGTCCATGAGAACCAGAGTCCCACGCCGCTGAGAAACAGAAACATATCCACGCCGATATTGCCTATACGGCGCAGTCCGTAGAAGGCGTCCTCGCGGGGCAGTCCCACGTGGAATAGCACGACAAACAGCATTGCCATGCCCATCAGCTCCCCTCGGTATCGGGAGATATTGGCCAGTTCGATGTCCTTGATTCTCATGCTTCTTTTGGCTTTTTCAGGGTGGGATTGGGTATCTTCTCCATCAGCAGGCCCACGAGCCATGCCAGGCAGAGCGAGGCGATGACATAGAGCAGCAGTCCGGCATAGACGTCTCCATGATGTGAGATGGGTATGAAGATCTTGCGCGTGATGGGGTGGCAGACGAAGAGTGCCGCACTCAGCGAGCCCGTCCACACCAGTATCCTGCCGATCCCGGCGAGCCATGGTGTCTCGCCGACGAGGCGTACGCAGGCGATGGAGGCCGAGCAGACACAGAGAGGCACGAGGTACCACGTCCAGTACGTGAAGCTCAGCAGGAAGATGAGCACCACGGAGACCATCAGGTTGAGCGTGTCGAAGCGCGCATGGCCCACGCCGTCGCGCCATGAGAGCAGCCCCGTGGCGTAGCGTGCGTAGAGCAGTCCCGCGCCGAAGGGCAGCATTCCTCCGATGAAGTTGTATCGCCAGCGGTTGAGCGCTTCGCTCTCCGGATCACATGCCATCTGGATGACCGTGCAGACGACCATCAGTCCTACCGTGACAGTCCAATGGCGACGGAAGAGCAACAGCCGATAGACGATGTAGAGCTGCAGCATCAGTCCGAAAAACCAGTAGGGTCCCGGCCAGATGATGCGGTCGGGAGTGGGCAGGAGATTATTGAACATCCCCATCTGTGCCACGATGTCCATCAAGTGGTAGGTGTGGGATCCGGGCGTGATGGCATCGAGCATCGTGAAGGCCACGAAGCCGACGATCATCATGCGGAAGAGTTTGAGAAAATGAAATCGCACAAAGGCCGCCACACTTGCGTCCCTGGGCTGTGGCTCGTCATACCGCCGCCGCGTCCGCTCATATTTTATCGTCAGTCCATAGGCACTCAGAAAGAGGAATACCGGCACGCCATAGTGGCCGAAGAAGGAAATCAGGTGCACGGGGAGCCATGTGTCGGGGCATCCCAGCGCATGGCGTAGTCCCTCCACATTACTGCGGAAGAACTGGTACTCGTTCTCCTTCACCGCCGGGCCGAGCCAATGGCAGTAGTTGTGGAGGAAGATGCCGAGGATCGCCAGGCCTCGTAGCGCATGACACTCGCTTCGGCTCAGCAGTCCTCGGTCGGCTCTGATGGGTGACTTGTTCATAGTTTCTTTCTTCTCGCTTTATTTCTCACTTTTTACTTCTCAGCCGATCATAGTCGGCCTGGTTCTTCAAGATGCGTGGGCGCCGCTCCTGATACTTCGGCGACAGCACATTGTACGCCTCGTGGTAGTCGGGTGCCTTGATGCCGGCCAGGTAGAGCAGCGTGTGGGGTAGCGCGTCGGTCATCAGCCGCCGGTCTTTCGCCGCGCGAATCTCCTGGTAGAGGTCAGGATGCTTGGCAATCATCGACTTCGAGCACCAGATCCAGAAAGGCACCTCAAACTCGTAGTGCGCCAAGTCGTAGTCGATGGCTGCGCTATGGTTGCGGCAGATGAAGCCCCGTGATCCCTCGAAACACTCCTCTCCATGGTCGGGGACGTAGATCACTACCGCGTCCTCGTTGGCAAAGCGTCGCACGATCTGATCGACGATGCTGTCGTTGTAGAGCGTGGCGTTGTCATACTCCGACAAGACGCGCCGCTGGTAGTGGTTGAGCTCGGGTCGTCGATCCTTGTAGTCGTCGGCACGAAACATTCCCCGTCCCTTCGGGTAGCGCTGGCGGTAGTTGACGTGCTGCCCCATGAGGTGGAAGATAATGAGGTTGTGGGCCATGTTGGCCTTCTTCAGGTGCTCGTCATACTCCGAGAGCAATCCCTCGTCATAGGCGAAAGTCTTCGTGTTGCGCGTGTCAAACATCGCCTCCGAAAGCTCCGGGTGGTTCAGGAAGAAGCCACCGCTGAAGTCATAGACCGCCTCCTTGGCCTTGGGGAGAAACTGGTTCGTGATGAAACTCGTATGGTAGCCCGCCTTGCGAAACAGTTCGGGGAAGAGCGGATAGTCGCACCACTCCCCCTTCTCCCCGACGACGTGCATCGAGAAGAGGTTCTTGAAGACGAAGCTCGTCAGGTTCCAAGGCGCCACGACATCGCTGAAGGCCACCAGCTGTCCCGTCTTCTCCCATTCCACCTGCCGTGGCGTGGTGGGCATGAAGTAGCCATACTGCTGCGAGTGGTGCTTGCCAAAGCTCTCGCCGATGATCAGTACGATATTGGGCACGCGGTAGGAACACCCCTCGATGCGCACCCGGTCCTTTGCCTCGATCAGTTTTTCCACCTGCTGCGAGGCCAGTTCGTTGGAGAAGATGCTGAAAGCCAGCCGGTAGATGGGCTGGTAGAACTGTGCGCAGTCGTTGCGCGTCAGCTCATGCTCTATACCTCCGATGTTCGGCTGCGAGAACATGACCACCATCTCGCGCTTGTTGTGCCACGACGTGATGATGCTCCCGACGATCAGTCCCAGCAGGAGGGCCTCCAGCCAGGGGCGCGCCTGTCTCCTCATCCCGGCAGGCAGGATCGGTCCGCCCACCTTCCGCTTTCGTAGGCGGGGCAGGAGCAGGGCTGTGGCGGCCTGTAGGGCGGCAATCAGCAGCAGCCAGCCCACGGGGGATAGTATCACCGAGGCGTTGATGTAAGTTGAGAGAAACTCGCTTGCCTCGTTGCCGTTGGTCTCCCCGACAAGCAGGAGCATCGTGGGGGTGAGGGCCGATCCAAATTTCCAGAAGCAGAACACGTCGGCGATGGCGACCACATAGGCCGTTGCGCAGACCACGCCCCGCACCCATCTCCGCAAGCGCTGGGGCAGCAGGGCCAGCATGGCGCAGACCACATAGAGATCGAGCAGCAGCTCCGGCCACAGGTTGTCGTAGAGCTTGGCGTCGGGTTTGTCGGGTAGTTCTACTACGCTGACGACCACGCCGAGCACATACATAAACACGAAGAAACTCGTGTTGCGCCGCAACGGTTCGGCCACGAGGCCGAAGAGGCGGCTGGATAGTCCTTGTCGATGGATCATGGCGCAGCGACGCTTCAAAGGTTGCCCGCCGCGTGTGCCTCCAGGAATCGGTGGAGCGCGCGCCGGATGGATCTCAGGCCAAACTCTTCGGTATGGATGTCGGCCAGGCCGATCCACATCAGTTCTGCCGCATCATCGCCCGCCTTGGTTTCCAGGCCGTCGGCCACGCGGAAGAGGAAGAAGGCGTCCAGCGTCGGAATCTCCGATCCGCCATAGCGATAGACATTGGGGATGGAGAAGATATACTGCGGCTCCTCCGTCAGCGTCAGTCCGGTCTCCTCCAGTACCTCGCGCACCATGCCTTCCTCCAGCGTCTCGCCTGCGTCGCAGAAGCCGCCAGGTAGGTCGAGCGTGCCCCGTCCGGGCTCTTCCTTGCGCCGCTCCACGAGCAGTTCGCCGCGGGCGTTGAGGATGAAGGCTGCCGTGGCACTACTGGCGTTGAGGAAATACTCAAACCCACAATTGCGGCAGCGTTTGCTTTTTGCCGTGCTCTCTTCGAAATGCTTGCTGCCACAGACGGGGCAGTAGCGAAATTTGTCTAACATGTACATATTCTCTCTCTTCTTTCCCATCCCCCGTCGTGCCACCCTCGGGGAGTTGTTAAATGGGTGGCGGCCAACCATTAAAATACCTTTAGCCACCGTAGGGGGATGGTTTACGGTTTGCAAATTTACTAAAATCTCTAAACATTTGGATGCTTTCGCCCAATTTTTCATAACTTTGCACGAAGATAAGTGGTTGACGGACAATCACAGCGTGCCTTGTGGTGTCCGCAAGGTGCTGTCTTCGCATAAAAACAATACAACTGAAATGATATTCAAGAAGCTTTTTCTCGCTGCCGGGATGACGATCCTCGCGCTCGGCGCACAGGCCCAGATGGTCTTTGATGCCAATCTTTACAATGGCAAACCTCCTCACAGCAATGGCGACAAGCAGGACACGGCCAAGGTGCGCGTCTTCCTGCCCTCCGACAAGGAGGCCACGGGCCGCGCGGTGGTGATCTTCCCGGGTGGCGGCTATTCCAGCCTCTCCATGGAGAAGGAGGGCTACGACTGGGCGGAGTATTTCCAAAACCAGGGCATCGCCGCCATCGTCCTGAAGTATCGCCTGCCCAACGGCCGTCCCGAGGTGCCCGTGGAGGATGCTGAGCAGGCGTTGCGCCTCGTACGCCTCAACGCTACGTCGTGGAAACTCAACCGCAACGACGTGGGTGTGATGGGATTCTCTGCCGGAGGTCACCTTGCTGCCATGGTGGCGACTTCCTCTACCGGCGACGCCAAGCCCGACTTCCAAATTCTTTTCTACCCCGTCATCTCCATGACGGAGGGAGTGGCCCACGAGGGTAGCATGACCGCGCTCCTGGGCAAGCATGCCTCGAAGAAGGAACAGAAAAAGTATAGCGCCGACCTCCATGTCTCGCGTGTCACGCCCCGCGCCTTCATCGTCCTTTGCGACGACGACGACACGGTGTCGCCCATCAATGGCGTCAACTACTATGTCGAGATGTACAAGAACGACGTCCCCGCCTCGCTCCATGTCTATTCCAGCGGTGGTCATGGCTGGGGTAGCAAGATCGGCTTCCGTTTCCACGAAGAGATGATGATGGATCTCAAGTCCTGGCTGAAGGATTTCTGATCCCCGACACGGGCCATGCGCCTGCTTCCCATCCCGAAGGCATCCCGAGACCATCCCGAAGGGCTGCCCCTACCATCCAGACACATTTTGCTCTCCCTATGATGCATCACAAACTATGGGCCTTGTTGCCCTTGATTCTTTTCAGCCTTTGGGCGAAGGCCGACGACGACAAGACGCGTGGTATCGGTCAGTATCCGGGTCGCCAGCGCGAAGCCTTCATCCCGCAGCGGACGCTCCCTGCCGACTATGCCAACCAGGCGTGGATGCGGCAGGCCTGGGCCTCGTCCTCCATCGACTACAATCTGACGGCCCAGCTTGCCACCGACGGCATTCTCACCCAGGAGGAACCGCCCCGCGTCCGTGTGACGACCAGTGATGGCGAGTTGTCGCTCCGCGACCGTGAGAAGACTTTCGACGGCAATACCGTGACGAGTGTCTATGTCATGGGCGACGACGCTTTTATACAGTACGACTGGACAGGCATGGCGGTGGCGACACGCTCCCTCCGTCTCAACGCCTGGGCGGCCTATCGCGAGCAGCAGGCCGATGGTGGCTATGAGATCGTCGTCGAGGCCTCCCTCGACGGGGCGGCATGGCAGGAGATCGGTGCCTTGCGTGGTGAGGATCTCCCCGGCAAGGCCACGCGCCAGACGGCAGCCTCCGACCCCAACAAGCAGGAGGCTATCGAGCGTCTGCCGTTGCGCCTGATGGATCTGTCGATACCTGTCGCTGAGGGACGCTACGACCACCTGCGCATCCGGTTGAAAATGAAGGGCTGCGCCTACTGGCGTCTCTACGAGTGTGTCTTTACCGACGACGAGCGAGGTATGCTGCCCAGCAACCGCTTCGCCAGTATGTGGATGGCGGAGGGCCGTGGGTCGGATGCCGATACTCCCTCTGTCCCGCAATGGATTGCCGTCGATTTGGGTCGCCCTGTCGCCTTCGACACGCTGCGCCTCTCTTGGCGCTATCCCGCCATTCAGGGACGTGTGCAGGCTTCCGACGATGCACAGACCTGGCGTGATGTGGCCTCTTTGTCCTCCGATGAGGATCGCCGTCAGGAGGTGGTGACTTGTCGGGAGACGGCTCGCTACGTCCGTCTGCTGCTCGAACGTCCTGGCTCATTTGGAGTCTATGCCCTTTCCGAACTGGAGGTGTGGGGACGGCCTGCCACGCCTGCTCCGATAGCGACTCCCGAGGGTGTGCCGACCGTCTCGCTCCAGCAAGGCAAGCGCTGTCCGCTGACCAAGGGATGGGAGTTGCGACGCGATGGCTATGACCGCTGGCTGCCCGCTACGGTTCCGGGCACGGTCCTGACGAGTTTTATCCACAATGGGGCTGTACCCGACAATACGGTGGGCGATGCGATGCGGCAGATCTCGGAGAGCTATTTCAACAGCGACTTTTGGTATCGCACCTCCTTCCGGCTGTCCTCTAAACTGAAGAAGGGAGAGCGGGTGTTCCTCCATCTGGATGGCATCAATTGGAAAGCCGACCTCCTCGTCAATGGCCAACCTGTGGGGCGCATAGAGGGTGCCTTCCGCCGGGGACGTTTCGACCTCACCCCCTATCTCACGCGGGGCGACAACACCCTGGAGGTATGCGTGCACAAGAACGCCCATATCGGAGCGGTGAAGGTGAAAAATAGCGAATCGACCGATATCAACGGAGGTGTCTTGGGACTCGACAACCCGACTTTCCACGCCACGATAGGCTGGGACTGGATCACCTCCACGCCGGGTCGCGAGGTGGGTATCTGGGACGACGTCTGGCTCTCGCTCGAGGGCGATGTCCATGTCAGCGACCCGTATGTGACGACGCGCCTTGAACCTTCCGACACGCTGGCCTCGATGACGCCCGTCGTGCGTGTCACCAACAATACCTCCCGTCCCGTCACAACGACGGTGAGCGGATGGATCGGATCGATCCGCTTTGAGCAGCCCGTGAGGCTTGCCCCGCAGGAGAGCCGCGACGTGGCTTTCAGTCCCGACAACTTCCCCCAGCTCCGCCGTCAGCCGATGCGCCTCTGGTGGCCCAATGGCTATGGTGAACCGTATCTCTATGATGCGGGATTCTCTGCCGCAGGCGACGAGGTGCGCTACAAGGCGGGCATCCGCGAGGTGGCCTACGAGGATATGGACACGGCTCTGAAGATCTTTGTCAACCACCAGCGTATCATGGTGATGGGAGGCAACTGGGGCTTCTCGGAGACCAATCTCAACTATCGGGCGCGCGAGTTCGACGCTGCCGTCCGCTACCATCGCGACATGAATATGACGATGATACGCAACTGGGTGGGACAGACGGGAGCTGAGGCCTTCTTCGAGGCCTGCGACCGCTACGGACTGATGGTCTGGCAGGACTTCTGGCTCGCCAATCCGTGGGACGGCCCCGACCCTGCCGACAATGAGATGTTCATGGACAACGCCCGCGACTTCATCTCTCGCATCCGCCGCCATCCCTCCCTGGCTCTCTACTGTGGTCGCAACGAGGGCTACCCGCCCGAGATCCTTGACCAAGGACTGCGCCAGAGTGTGGCTGCGCTCCACCCGCAACTGGGTTATATCTCCAGTTCTGCCGACGACGGCGTCTCGGGTCATGGTCCCTATACGCTCATGCCCGTCAGCTATTATTTCTCCCATACCTCCTCCAAGCTCCACTCGGAGCAGGGTGTGCCCTGTGTGCCCAATCCCGAGAGCCTGCGACGGATGCTGCCGCCCGGCCAACTGTGGCCACAGGGCGAGGCGTGGGGTCAGCACGACTTCACGATGCTGGGCGCTCAGCGTGGTGCCGCCTTCAATGAGAAGATGGAGCGCTGCTTGGGTCGTCCCACCTCGATGGAACAGTATTCGGCTTGGGCCCAATGGCTCAATTATGATGGTCATCGCGCCATGTTCGAGGCCGCTACCTCGCAGCAGGGCATGGGCCTTCTCATGTGGATGAGCCACCCGACGTGGCCCTCGATGGTGTGGCAGACCTACGACTACTATTTCGACCCTACGGCGGGCTATTTCGGTGTGAGGAAGGCGTGTGAGCCGCTCCATGTCCTCTACAATCCCGTCGCCCAGCGTGTCGAGGTGGTCAACCATTGTGGCAAGGACGCCCCCGCGCTGGAGGTCTCCTACACCTTGTACGACCAGACAGGCCGTATCGTCCGATCCGATAGTCAGACGTTGGCGGTGGCTTTCGCCACTCGGGCAGACGCCTTCCCTGTCGTCCTCCCCCAGCGTACCGACAGTTTGACGACTCCGCCCGAGGTCTTCTTCCTGCGCCTCTCGCTGCGTCAGGGCGATGAGATCGTCTCGCGCAACGACTATGTGCTCTCGCAGGAGGAGGGCTGCTTCCAGGCCTTGCGTTCGCTTCCCCCAGCTCGCCTTGCCGTCACACCGTCTTTGCGTTGCGAGGGAGGCGAATGGAGGGGCATGGTCAAAGTCACCAACTTGGCGGATACGCCGGCCCTGATGGTGCGCCTGAACCTCAAGGATAGTGATGGCGACCAGATTCTCCCCGTGGTCTATGGCGACAACTATTTCCACCTCATGCCTCATGAGGAGCGGGTCATCACCATCTCCTTTGCCGACGAGGACGTGAGAGCGGGAAGGCCGACTGTCGAGGTCACCTCCTTGCTATAATATCAACAACATAGCTCGCGCTTTTTATATTGTAAATCATGAAGGGACTTCCATATATCGTGTTTAGCTTTCTCATGCTCTGTGCCTTGTGCTCGGGCATGAATAGCTATCGCAATACAGAGAACAGGATTGCGCAGGATGTCAACCAGGCTTTGGAGCAGGTCCTTGTGAAAATGCCCAACCAGGTGATCACTACCGACACCATCCGCTGCTACCGTAGCTATCTCACCATTGCCGAGTTGAAGGACACGGCAGGCATCGCCCTGCGTACCGTGCGCAGGAACGGACGCTTGGAGACGCGGCTGGTGGCGGAGGCCAACTGCAGTTTTGCTTCGATATTCATGATGTCCGACCAAAGGGGGTCGGCGTCGCTCTTCATGGTTGGCGTGTTGTGGCTCTTGGGTAGCTGGTGGTACACGAGGAGAAACAAACCGGCGCTGGTCGTCCCTGGTTTGTCCTATGGGGGACTTGTGTATCATGACGACCATTTCATGACACTTTCGGGCGATCAGATTCATCTCACGCCCATGCAGCACGCCCTACTCGAAATGTTTATGACCTCAGATACGCATACCCTGTCGAAGCAGGAGATTTGCAATCGACTATGGCCCAAGAAACCGGATGCCAGCGACACGCTCTACACGCTCATTCGACGCATCAAACCGATCATAGAGGCCCATAGCTCGCTCAAGATAGAGTCGGATAGGGGAAAGAGCTATACTCTGAAACATAGGTAGTTAGGTTTCTGTCACTCGATTGTCAGGGAAATGTCAGACAAATAAATTGGCCTTCTCGGGATAGGACCGTAATTTTGTTCCATCATTCAAAACTGGTACAAAATGAAACGATTGATTTCCCTTTCCCTGTTCCTGTCCTCTGCCCTCTGTAGTCATGCGCAGGATGTGAACAAAACCCTCACGCTCGACGAGGTGACAGTCCAAGCGGCCAAGGTGGTCAACAAGGCTGACGGCTTGCTCATCTATCCTACCAACGCACAGAAGCAGGGTTCCAACAATGGCTTCAGCATCCTCGAGAAGCTCTCGCTTGCCAACCTTCGCATCGACCATGTCAACCATGCCGTCACGGCTATTGACAACAGGGGCGAGGTCCAACTGAGAGTCAATGGTGTCGTGGTGGGCAAGCAGGAGATGCTGGCGCTCGATCCGAAGGACGTCGTGAAGATCGACTTCATCAACAATCCGGGAGTCCGTTATGGCGAGGGTATAGCCTATGTTGTCGATATAGCTACGCGCAGAAGTGAGAGTGGCTATACGGTCGGCACAGACCTGACCGCGTCGCTTACCACCTTGCAGGCTGATGGCATGGTGTACGGCAAGTGGAACCGTGGCAAGAGCGAATGGTCGCTTTCGTATGGTATGAGTGGATATCGGTCCCGGGGCGGCAAGAGCATGCAGTTGGCGAGATATACCTTGGCCGATGGCAGTCTCTATACCATCGAGCGAAACGATGTGGAGACGCTACGCAAGACGATGGGGCAGGACGCCAAACTCACCTACAACTGGGCCGACTCTACCGCCACCGTCTTTCAGGCTTCTTTGGCCGGATCGCTCAGCAATGCCCCGGACAAATATCGCATCAAGGATATTGTGGATGGCACACGCCACTATAGGGCTACGAGTCGGGATGACGACAAGAGTCATTCGCCAGTATTGGACCTTTATTTCTTCCGCCAGATCTCCCCGCACCAGTCGCTTACCGCCAATGCTGTAGGCACCTATATCTCCACGCAGACCAGCAGTTTCTATGACGAGGGGTCTCCCTACCAGTATGATGTGGATGGCAAAACGGCTTCCCTGCTCACGGAGGTCATCTATGAGAACCGGCTGAGGCCTTTCACGGTCTCGACGGGCCTGAACTATAGTGCAAAATACACCAAGAACGACTACCTGGGCGACGCCTCCTCTTTGACGCGGACGAACAACAACCGCCTGTATGCCTTTGCCGAAATCAAGGGTATGCTTGGCCAACTGCGCTATGCGCTGGGTGCGGGTGCAAGCTATATCCATTACACCCAGAATGACCATCGGTACCACTTCTGGACTTTCCGTCCCAAGGTGTCGCTGGCGTACAACATCACCCATGGCTTGCAGTTGAGCTACACCTATCAGCAACAGGACAGAGTGTCTCGCATAGCGATGACAAGCGACGCCATGGTTCGCACCAATAGCATGGAGTGGACGGTGGGCAATCCCGACCTGAAACCTTCGCGCGACAGGGAGCACCGACTACAGTTGTCGTACAACACGAATCGCTTGCAGACTTTCATAGACGCTTATTTCAAGCAATGTGTCAAACCCAACATGGCCCACTACCATCGAACCGACGACAATCAATTCGTCTATACCCAGATCAACCAAAAGGAGATTGACGCGTTGCACATGATGGCTTACGCAGGCTATTGGCTCGTGCCCGAGAAACTCCAGGTTGCCGCCAATGGCGGACTGTTCAGATGCTTCAATTACGGTCAAGACTATACGCATCTCTACACCTCGTGGTTCTATGTGGGCAGCATCACGGCCTATCTCGGCCCCTTCACCCTACAGGGCTATATCGACAATGGCAACCGATTCTTCGAGGGCGAATCGAAGGGCTACAACGGTTCCTACTCCGTGCTGACGGCATCCTACACATGGCGCGACTGGCAATTCTCATTGTCTTGGGCCAATCTCTTCGATAGCCACTACAAAGCGTATGAGAATGAGCTCCTCAACCGCGACCTCTACAAGCACACCATCGGCTATTCCAACGGCAATGGCAACCAAGTCTCGATCAACATCTCGTGGCGTCTCAGCCGTGGTAGCAAGCACAAGGCCGCCGAAAAGCGCATCAACCTCCGCGATACGGACAATGGCATCATCAAATAAAACCAAATAAAAATATGAAAGAAAAGAGGCCAGGAGTTTTTGCTCCTGGCCTCTTTTTAAAAATCTACAAAGACGAAAACGTATTACTTCACGACCACCGTCTTGTCATTGATGACGTAGGTGCCTTTCTTCAACTGCTTCAGCGAAGTGAGGTTGCGGCCCACTAACTTGCCATCGACCGTATAAGCGTCGAACGGTTTTCCGTCCTCCACGGCGAGAGAGCTGATGGCCGTAGTGACACGCTGCGAGAATGCGGGAGCAGACTCGCCTTCGGCGTAGAGCGCTGTGACGGCATAGGTGTGTGTGCCATCGGGCACCTTGCTATCCGTAAAGGTCGTCTGTGTCGGCTCCAAAGTAGCTACCAGTGTTTGGTCACGATAGACGTTGTAGCCTTTCAGAACTCCGCTACCACCTACATAGCATACGTCGTCGACCATGAACACGAAGGAGTGTTTGGAGTCGGTGCAATGGCGGATGGCGAAATGCGTAGCGCCTGCGGGGAGACTGGCGGTGATCTGCTGCCACTCACCACCAGAGACGGTGTAGGTGTCACCCAGCTTGACAAACTCGGTCGTGTCGTTGCCTGCCACGGAGTAAAGAAGCTCAAACTTCTCCACGTTGTCAGAATCGCCTGCCTTGACGTTGTTCACCCAGAACGAAATGGTCTGTGCCTCTCCCGAGAGGGTAGGACTGACAAGCCAGTCGTTGCTGTCATAGAATTCCACGCTTCCGGCTTCCTCCGTATAATTGTAGAACGAAGCCAGATACTTCTTGCCCGAATGCGGCTTCAGCGATGGGTTCTTGTCTGTCAACTCCCACGACCAGTCTCTTGGGTCGAAGACCATAAAGCCAAACTTCTCGCCCTGGTGGGGATAGGGAACGGAAGAGTAGATTTGGCCTGCGCCGCCCTTAGGCTCGCCATATACGCTATTCCAAAAACCGAAGTCATCGACGCTCCATGAAGTATAGCTCTCCATATCGTCAGTGACGGAGGCCGACTCGTCATTGGGCTGCGCCCATGCAACATTCACCTGTCCCGTGCCAGCACCGACAGCCTCGGCCGACACATTCTCGGGTTTGGCCTGGTCGGGCGTAAGGACCTTGACGACGGCACTGACCTCGTTGTCATCCGTGTAGTCATCGTCGTCAAATTCTGCCACAGCCTTCAGCTCAACCGTCTCGCCCTCATCAAAGAGGCTGGGCGTGTAGTCGAAGGTGAACGTACGGCTTTGCAGCGGATTCAGCACATCCTCCACCGTCTCCGCATCTACTTCCTCACCATTTGCATACAAAGCAGCCGTGTAGCGGGTCACAGGTTTATCACCCTTGTTGGTCACCTTGATGCTCACCTTGCTTGTCTTGTTCTTGCGAAGTTGACCCGGAGTGATGATCTCGGCCTTGAGGTCATTGACGAAAATGTTCTCCACCACGATGTCGTCCAGGTACAGCGAATAGGCCTTGACACCGATTTCGCCCCTGAAGCGCACGATGACGTACGGCAGGGAAGCATACTCCTTGAGCGATACAGACTCTCTGCGCCACTCGTTGTCGTCGTCCTGGGTGAGCGTCTTGTAATCAAATGTATAGAGACTGTCCACCGTGCCGTCTGGTTTCTGAACCTCCACGGTCAGTTTCATGTCTGAGCGCGTGTCGGCATAGTGGCTGAAGTAGAGTTTCGGGTTGGCTACGCCGCCCAAAGCGATTTTTCCACTGTTGATCCAAGCAGTTTCCTGCGGTGCTGCCGTGTTGAGGGCGAAGCATCCGCCGTCGCCGTCAGAAGCGTTCTCATTGGAAAGGGTGAAGGCAGAGTTGCCCGTTCGGTCGCCCCACCAGAAGTTGGAGACGGCGCATTGGGCAAGGCTCTCGCGGAACGGCAGCGTGTAAGCCTGGCCAACGATCAGCGGGTCAGAACCCACGATGAGGCTATTGCCAGCAGAATTGGAAGCGGAAAGGCCAAACTGGATCGCCTTCTGCTCGCCAGCGTTGGTGTCGTAGTCGATGTCGTAACTCGTGCCCTGGACGCTGTCTCTCAGTTCGGCAACCATGTCGTTGTTGCTTTGGTCCACGTCGTAAATCCGATACCAGACCTTGTCAGTGTTCACGTAGCCGCCGTTGGCACCAGTATTGCCCACGGCCTTCCATGCCATGTGGATGCTGTTGCTCTGGTCTGTCAGTTTCGGACGCTTCGGATACTTCGGCGTGTCAACGCCTACATAGACCTGGGCGTTGGCGGCACGTCCCTCGCCCTCGGCAGTATAGACCTTCACCACATAGCTGTTGAAGCCGTTGACGGGCTGGTCGTCGGTGAACGTCAGTACGCTGGCTGTGTCAGGCGCCTCGTAGGTCTGAAGCAGTTTGCCGTTGCGCAGCACCTCTACCTTGGTCAGGTTGTTGCCCAAGGTGTCGCCACCCAGGGTCAGACTCGGTGTCTTGAAGCTGCCATCTACGCGCAACTCGCCCTTCTCGGCAGGGGCAAGGCTCAGCTGCTGCACAGAGTCGGCCAGGGTGAGGGAGAGGCCTTCGTACACCTCTACGTTCTTCAGATAGAGGCGGAACTCGTCGGCAGGACTAATGGCGTGGAAGCCCACATAGACCTTCTGGTCGGTATCGGCTGCTATCTCGCGTGTAAACTTCGTATAGTTGGGCGACATGATATCCGTAGAGTCCAAGAGCTGATGGGTCATGCCTGCTACTGTAGGCTGGTTGCCATACTTCACCTCGATGCGCTCGTGGTAGGTATAGCCGTAGCCACAGGTCTCGAACGAAACGGAGTAGAGCTTGCCGCCCTTCAGTTGGATGGCTGGTGTGATAAGCCAGTCGTCGCCATCGTTGACGCGGCTATACTTATATGACGCGGCACCCTCTTTCTCGTTAAACTCCCATGTCGATCCATCCTCGTTGTTGTCGATGATGGTGTAGAGTTCGAGGGCACCTTCGTTGTCGAGCGGCTCGCTGTAGGGAGGCACGATGGCTGCACCAAACACACTCTTGTTGGAGATGCCAGCCACGCCCGTCTGCGTGTCGTTGACAGCGGCTACTCCGTAGCTATAGGTCTGTAGCGGCTCTTCGGCAGAGAAGGTCTCGGTAAACTCGGTAGCCGCAAGTCCCGTTGCCACCGTCGTGGAGTCTGGATAGCGTACCACATTGTAGGTGATGTTGCCGATATAGCCGCCGTTGATGCCCGTCGTGACAGGACTCCACGTCAGTTTGGCCACACCTGTCTCAGGGTCGATGGCGAGGTTGACGTCCTTGACCTGTGTAGGCTCATCGTTGCCCACATAGACTTTGACCTTGTTCTCGGGACTTGATCCAACCTCGTTGGCTGTCGTGACGCGGAAGGTGGTCACGCCCTCTGGTACTGTCACCGTCTCGCGTACAAATGCGCCGGGATAGGTCTTGCCTGTAGCCAGCGTATCATTGCCTACCATGACATAGTAGGAAAGCTGACCGCTGAGCGTGCCTCCAGCATAGGTGGCTGTTGGGGCTGTGAACGCCACCTTACCTACAAGCGAGTTGTCCGTGAAGGATGCATTCAGGTTTTCGACCGCTGCAGGGGCGCCGTCTTCTGCAGGAGCGGGAGGCACATAGAGTCCATAGACCGTCTCCTGTCCTGGGAAGTCGGCCAGCTTCGTAGCCGCACCCGTCTGCAGATCAACCGTGTAGAGGGCAGCGTTCTTTTGGGCGTCCTTACAAGCCCAGTAGAAAATGCCCGTCTTCGTGTCAATCTCGCCACTTTGGCCGTAGTGGCCGCCGTCGCTCAGCAGAAGCTCCACGCCAGTGCTGCCGATCAGGGTTTCCTCGCAGGTGCTCTGGTCGATGCGATAAAGGTTGCCATCGGTTGCCACACCATAGATCACGTCGTCCTTGGTCACGCCCAATGCGACGTAGGGGTGCTCCAGAGCGCCGAAATCCTTGCGAGTCATGGTGGTGTAATCGACTGTTCCAAGAACAAAGCCCGTCGCGTCGCTGTTGTAGAACACGCCGTATGTCTTGCCCGTTGCAGGATTGGTGGCGGTCTCAAGAGCAACAAAGGTCACGTCCTCGGTCGAAGTGCTACCCATCTGGACGAAGGTCTCGGGGTCATAGGTGTTGATGTAGATGAAGAAGTAACTTCCATAGGTGGCATAGCGCACCACGTAGAGAATCCCATCCTGGAAGACTGCCCCACCATTTCCCTCCATGTAGAAGCTGCCGTTCGTACCCAGCATCTGCATCTGCAATGGGTTTACACTGGAGTCGAAAGTGTAGAATCCTCTGTAGTCGTAGGATTCCCACGCATTGCTGTAAGTGACATTTCCCCAAAGCTCACGCCCTGCTGCGGCACGCATGATGTCGACCACTTGGTTGGGGGCGGCGTGCTGGGCCTTGCGCTCCGTGAATGTACGCTCCGCATAGGGAATGCTCGGCTTCGTTGGTTCGTCTTGTCGCACCAAACGCAACATCGGATAACGCAACAAGGCGTTTGCATCCTCACTTTTTGGCTTTACAGGTGAGAAGCGGGACAGGGTCATGCCAACGCTTTCTTTCTCGTTGAGCTCGACTCGGTCGCTTACACTCTGCGCCATTGCGCCACTTGACCCTAACAAAAAGGCCAGGCTGCAAACAAAAATCTTTTTCATAGACGCTAAATTAAAAAATAAAATCGCTGCAAAGGTACGCAGATTGTTTCTTTTTGCAAAATATTTGTGAGTGATTTTAAATGGGGGGGGTAAATTCCTGTTGTATCGTCAGAAAACCCTTCAAAAGGCATTCGTCGCACACCGCCAACACCGTGTTTTTGACCTTAGGAGACCTACCTCCAAGTATCCGCTAAGCCTCATCCTCGTATCGTCCTCCCTTCCAAAGTATATCGGCTTTGTATTGTTTCCGTATCGTTTCCGTATTGTTTCCGCTTCCGGAAGCGAGAACGATAGGAGAACGATAGGAGGATGATACGAGAACGATACGGGATTGATACGGGATTGATACGGGATCGATACGTGGTCGATACGAGAACGATATTTCCCGATACCCAACAGAGGAAATTGATAAGAAACTTAACTTTTTCATTATTATTTTGGTGTATTATATTTTACATTCTTTGGTTCCGCTGCGTCCTGCCTCTCGTGCAATGATGGCTGGGGTGCAAATTGCCATAGTGGAGCAACAATACAAAGATAACCTTCCGTTTAGCTGAATGCAAGTTGATTAGCATGAATTAACGGCCCATTAACTTTTTCTCCGTATCCATTTAACATAGCCCAAAATCAAGCACCAAGCCCTCAATGCTGTTTTTCTCCACACCTTCCCGTATTTTCTTTCAGCAATCAGTTTACTATTCTCAGGCTCTGTCTGTAGCCGCGATACGTGCCCCAAAATAAGCTTGTTGGTAAAGTTTTATAACAGTGCAGCCCAAAAAGTTTTCTTACTATTTGCTTCAGGGGTAGATTCCCCACCCATCATCTTAGCAGTTTCTTGTGGTTTATAGTAGGACTGATATGGAATGCTAACAATCACTAAATGTTACCCTAGGGTAACTTACCTTTGGGTAATATTTAGTATATTTGCCGAAGTATTTCAGAAAATGTTTCGGAAGATGACCGCATATCAATCACCATTTCAGTTTGGCACTTTAGCTACCGAGGAGAATTTTATCGACCGTGTGGAGGACCGCGCTATGCTCAAGCAAATGCTGGCTTCCCATATCAACGTGATGCTTATTTCGCCACGCAGATGGGGCAAGTCGTCGCTTGTCAAGAAAGCGATGGGAGAGCTGAGTGCAGAGGATAAGAATGTGAGAATCTGTTATATCGACGCATTTAGCATTGGCTCTGAGGCAGAGTTCTATCGCACCTTTGCCAGCCAAGTCATCGCTTGCGCCTCGTCAAAGATGGAACGTTGGATAGAGGATGCCAAGAAGTTCTTGACAGGTGTCGTTCCGCAGATTGTCGTGAACGACCAGATAACGGATTTTGTCGCTTTCGACATGAAGTTTGTGCCACAAGAGCGTGACAAGATGACGATTCTCCAGTTGCCGGAGATTCTGGCAAGGGAGAAGGGCGTCAAGATCATCGTGTGCATTGATGAGTTTCAGCAATTGGCAAATCTCCCTGAGTATAAGAACATGGAGGGCAAGATGCGTTCCGTTTGGCAACAGCAGCAGTTGACCTCTTACTGCCTTTATGGAAGCAAGCGCAACATGATGCTCAATATCTTCAACAATTCCAAAAGTCCGTTCTATCGTTTCGGTCAAGTGATTTTCATGCAGAAGATAGCCAAGGAACATTGGATTCCTTTTATCCAGTCGTCTTTTGAGAAGACAGGCAAGTCCATCTCCAAAGAACTGGCTGATAGAATCTGTGATACCGTGGCTTGCCATTCGTGGTATCTCCAACAGCTATGCTATTTCATCTGGAGCTTTACCGCGTCAGAGGTGACAGAAGAGGTTTTCTCTTTGGGCTTGAAGCAAGTATTGAACATCAATACCCCTATGTTTCAGAATCTTACGGAATCGCTGAGTTCCACACAGATAGAGATGCTCAAGGCGATAGCCCATGGTGAGCAGCATTTCTCGTCGAAAACCGTGAAGCAAATCTATAACCTGGGCAACCCTAACACGATAGTCAAGAACAAGAAGACCCTTCAAAACAAGGACATCATAGAGAAAGAAAAGGAGAACTTTGCCTTTGTTGACCCCATCTATCACCTTTGGTTCAAGCAGGAGTATTGCTGAAGCTCTCCATATATGATAACGTAAGAAGTTCAGAGATGTGAACGGCAATGCTCCGTTTTTTACCCAAGTTTGACGCTCACTAAAGGTTTTTCTTGTTATCCAGCATTTTACGAATCTCGTTTGTGCTGCTGTGTACTACAAACTTTGTTGTTTTTCAGAAAAGGCTCTCCTTGGATGTCATCCGTTCGTTGAAAAGTGGGACTACACAACAAACGTTGTGTAGTCCCACCATAAACTATTTCTTTGTAAAAAGATGCCAAATCTCGCGCACCCAAAGCACGAAGGAAGAACCAATTATGATAATTATCCAGTCAGTCAGTTTTAGTCCCTCTACATTGAAGAACTGCTGCAAGCCAGGTAATTCAACCATTGCAATTTGACCAACAAGGATAATAGCCACAATTGTAAGCAGACCATTGCATCCTTTGAAATGGAGCGCACTTCGTCCTGTCTCAAATGCACGAGCATTGAAGAGATAGAAGAAGTGAGTCATAACGAAAGTCGTAAAGAGCAATGTCAGCTCGTAAGTAGAGACGTGTCCCTTGGCTCCCAACTGAAGATGAAGAAGGTCGGTAAGCTGATTCACTTCTGCGTGCTGGAAGATATAAAGCATTCCGAGTAGCATCAGAAAGAAGAAACCACCTACTCCGATTATTTCTCGAAGCATCGGTTTGTTGAGGATAAAAGCATTGCGGTCACGAGGTCTGTCTTTCATGACGCTCTCAGATGGGGGCAAGGAGGCGAGAGCCATTGCTGCAAAGGTATCCATGATGAGGTTTATCCACAACATCTGTGTAACGGTCAAAGGAGACTCCGTTCCCATGAACGCACCACAGAGAACGAGGAAACAAGCCGTAACGTTCACAGTTAGCTGGAACAAGAGGAACCGCTGGATGTTTTGATATAATGAGCGTCCCCACATAACAGCCTTACCGATACTGCTGAAAGAGTTGTCGATAATGGTTATGTCTGATGCTTCCTTTGCCACACTCGTGCCGTCGCCCATTGAGAGACCTACGTGGGCAGCACGCAGAGCAGGTGCGTCGTTGGTGCCGTCACCAGTTACGGCAACCACCTGGTTCTTCTTCTGCAAGGTCTCCACTAGTCGCTTCTTGTCCATAGGACGGGCGCGCGAGATAATCTTCAAGTCAAGAATGCGCTCCAGCAGTTTCTCATCCGACAATGCTGCGAACTCAGGACCGGTAATGATGTTACGCTCCGTATCCTTCGCATCATTCCAAAGACCTATCTGACGTGCAATCTCCTTTGCTGTTCCAGGAGTGTCACCAGTTACAATCTTCACTCTGATACCAGCATCCACGCATTCCTTAACAGCAGAAGGCACGTCCAGTCTTACTGGGTCAGCAATAGCTGCAACTCCGATGAAGCAGAGTTTGTCCGCAACGATCTTGTTGTCTTCAATCGCTTTATCACCATCGTTCAACACCTGGTAGGCGAAGCCAAGTGTACGCATGGCACGACTCTGATATTCTGTCAGTTGCTTATCTACGTCCTCCTTACTTACAGACGTTCTTTTGCAAAGCCCGAACACAATCTCAGGAGCACCTTTCACATAAAGTACTTTCTTGCCCCTCAAGACTACAGACTCTACTATGGTAGCCATATACTTGCGTTCTGTAGAGAATGGCACCTCCGCAACTGTCTTTACGCTCTCACGTACAGAACGATAGTCGACGCCTTTCTTGTTGAGCCATAGAAGCAAAGCACCCTCTGTTGGATTGCCAAGGATCTGCGGTTTGTTTTTGTCAGAGAAATCAATGGATGCTGTAGAGTTGACGGCAAGCCCCTCGTTCAGAACATCCTTAGGTGTATCTCCATACACCTTCATTTCATCTACGCTCATAAGATTTTGCGTCAGCGTTCCCGTCTTGTCGGTACAAATAACGGTAGTTGCTCCCATTGTCTCACAAGCATGCATCTTTCTTACAAGGTTGTTGGTCTTGAGCATACGACGCATACTGTAAGCCAAACTCAAGGTAACAGCCATTGGCAGTCCCTCCGGCACGGCCACAACCACAAGCGTCACGGCAATCATCAATGTTTGAAGAACGTATGCTATGAACGGAGCGACCTGCTCCATTGAGCCGAAACAGTCGGTTCCATTTGTCACGAAGTACATAATGATACGTCCGATGACAATAAGTGCGGCAAATCCATAGCTTACCTTGGTTATCCAGTCACTCAAACCATCAAGTTGCTCATTGAGCGGGGTCTTCACGCTGTCGTCAATCTGTACAGCCTCGAACACCTTACCTTGTTCTGTCTTGTCGCCAACTGCAAGAACACGGCAGACGCCATGACCTTCCATAACCTTGGTGCCTTTCATAACGTGGTTGGTAGGATAGGTGGCAGCTTTGTCGAAATCTTTCTCGTCAATGCTCTTAAAACACATTGGCTCACCAGTCAAGGATGACTCGTCCATGTGCAATGATGTTGCCTCAAGCAACTCGCAGTCAGCAGGGACTTCCTCGCCAGTATTGATAACTACGATGTCGCCAACGACAATATCCTTGCGAGGGACCTGCGTAGTGTTGCCATTGCGTATCACCTCAACGGGTTCGTCATCGTTCACTTGATTGAGAATCGTGAATTCTTTGTCTGCTTGCAGCTCAAAATAAAAGGCTAATCCCGTTGCGAGGAGAATGGCGACGAATATACCCACAGGCTCAAAGAAAACGGCAGCATCTTGTCCGAGTCCGAAGAACTCATAGCATGATATACCTATCGACAACGCACCGGCAATCATCAGGATGATGATGAGCGGATCGCCAAACTTCTCCAAGAACTGCTTCCATAAAGGTTCTTTCTCTGGCGGTGTCAACACGTTGGCACCATTCTTTTTGCGGCTTTCTAGCACCTGAGCATCGGTCAAGCCTGTGTAGTGATGTTTTTGTTCCATAATAACTATTGTTTCATTTTTCTCAGCTATAATAATCTGTTATAATGTTAAGAGATTTTTTGCTTGCAATTCAATGCTGCATAGCCAGCCCTTCCCTTATGAATTTGTATAGTGTTTTCGCCACTACACCGCCTCGAACTGTTTTTGTCAAATTTTCTAAAACCAGACTTCGGCTATCTTTTTTGAGTCCTTCATAAGATTAAAGATCTATATATAGCCAATATAACCAAAGTTATTGCTGCTATACGAGACATCAATGACCAAGCTTTTCTGTCGGTTTTCTTCCTTATATGTCCTTCTACGAACAAAGGAATGGCAAACCATAGTATGAGTGAAAGAAATATGTACAGAATCATTGTAGTGTTTCTTTCAAGTTATTTCATAAACTCTTTTTCATCAATAGGAATCGCATGGAAATTATTCTCCAACCTACTGTCAACGACATTGATATCCAGACGGTAATTTATTGCATCTTGGGAATTTTTTGTTCCGAAGTCAAAAGTGTCCTGACTTCTTTCATAGGATACATTACGTGTAAATTTTCCTTGCTTGCCGTTGTGTGTTTTCTTTTCCATCCAATCATATCCATAAGCAAGCTTAAGGTAATAGACGCCCTGCGGGATCTCTTGAACAGTGGTCGTGGTGTTCTCTGCCACATAGACATAGCGAATACACTTGTTAGTCTGTAAATCCATTATTTTAATGGCCGCATTACACCCATGCCCCATATGGATATCAAAATAGTTGTCTTGAATACCATAAATAGGTTTGATGCCATAATCCTCACTTATATCTTCATTTGGTGTTTCATTTGTCCAACCTGCATCAAGTAGTTTTTGTTGGGCTTGCGTAGGTTCTACTACAAAATTCTCTTTATTTTCCCTATAATGGCAAGAGGTAAAAGCAATAAGCCCTAATGCCATTATTGTGATACGAATATTCATTGCCTAATATGGTTTTTATTAAAGGGGCATTACTTTCATAATGAGTAACGCCCCTTCTAAGACATTTTTCTGTTTCTTGAGATCTTGGTTAATGTACAAGGTTCTGACGATACATTTCATTAACCTTACCCTGGATTTCGGAGTATGAAGAGCCCAACTTATCCCTACGCTCCAGACCATTGCCAAAATCGCCACGAATAACACGTCGAGCATTTTCCTCTACATCACCACTTACAGGTGCTGATGTAGAGGAAGAAGATGGCTTTGTCGTCTGAGTAGCCGCTGGTTTAGACTGTGCAGATTCTGCGATAGTTGCGGGATTCTGCTTTGTTGGTTGTTCTGCAACCAGGTTATCAGTTGCCTTAGCATGGTTAGCTGAAGAAGTTGTGTTTGCTGGAGATTTGTCTGTATTCTTAGCAACAGGCGCTTCTGAACCACCTTTGCTTTCAGTAGAAGCATCTTCATTAGAATTTTCTGCTGTAGGTGTGTCATTACCCTCGTTTTGATCTTTTGTGTTCTGAGCAATAGCCTCAGTTGGATTGCTATCATTGCCACCTTCACCCTCCTTATTCTTGATAAAGAAGAAGATGCCAGCGATAATAGCAGCAGCAACGAGGACACCAATCACCTTTCCTGTATTTGACTTTTTCCCCAGTTGAGGAGTTGGAGATACAGGTTTTTGCTTTGGCTCAGTTTTTGGCAGAGTTGGAGCTGGCTTTGGCTCAGCAACTACAGATGCTTCGGGCTGTTTTCTCTTCAAAGTAACTTTAGGGCTTTCGATAGCTTCAGGAGTTTCCTCCTGAGCTACCTTAGTCTTCAACGTCACCTTATGCTTAATTGACACCATAATTACGAATTACAGATCAGTTCGAAACCAGGAATCTTCTCGAATGCAGTACTGAGATCCATAACTTCAGGATGATCCTCATCACCGCCACTCTTCTTGAGAGAATTTACACCATCGTTATTCTTGATAGTGCAAACACAGTAGATAGGACCATGATCAGCGGAGTCTGCAATAACCTCGAGATAGTCACCAGAATCGCTCTGAAGCTCAACACGGCCACCTTCTTCTGCATAAGTTACATCCTCTTCTTCTACTGCAGCGTCGTAGTTCACGATGCATACATAGGCTTCATCGATCTCGTTGAGGTTGGCAACATTAATCTGTTCTGTCTCTTCCTCACCTTCTGAAGGCTCCTTGTTGTCGCCCATGTGAAGCATGAATGGAAATTCGTTAAGATTGCCAAGATCGCTTTTGCGTCCACGGTACTCGTTAGAGAAGATACCACCAACTTCGCCATTCTTCTTCTTAAAGAACAAGCAAAGATCGAGATCGGTCGGAGAACTCCAGAAGAGTTTAACCTTCAACTTGCCACTGAATGTGAAGTCAGCAGCCTCACCCTTACGTCTGAGGGTAATTTTCTTTTTTAATGTTACTGCCATGATAGTAAAATTTATAAGTTATACTTTAATAATGATTTATTCGCAAATAAGTGAGAATCCTGGAATCTTATCGAATGCAGTACCTAGATCCATAACAACTCCTTCATTCATTACTGAGTTTTCGTCTTCGTGATTCTTGATTGAGCATACATGATAAACATGTCCTTGTTGTTCTGCATCAATAACTACTTCAAAGTAGTCACCATTATCACTCATAATCTCTATACGGCCAGAATCATGTGCGAAATTCACCTCTTCGCCTTCTATAGTCTTACCATAATTAAGAACACAAATATATGCAGTATCAATCTCGTTGAGGTTTGCAATATTTATCTGTTCTACAGACTCGCCACCTGCTTCTGGCTCAGCTTCGTCACCTTTGTGAAGCATATATGGAAACTCTGTTAGAGAACCTAGATCAGATTTTTTCTGACGAAATGCAGAAGAGAACACACCTCCTACCTCTCCATCTTTCTTCTTAAAGAATATGCAAAGATCGAGATCTGTTGACGACTGCCACAGGAGCTTTACTTTCAAAAGACCTGCGAACGTGAATTCTGCTGGCTTCTCCTTTCTGCGGAGGGTCACCTTGCGCTTTAACTGTACGCCTTCCATTGTTTTGTTGTATTAAAAATTAAAATCGTCGTTCGTAATTTTACCAGATGGTTTCGAAATACTTTTTTTCTCTACTGGCTTATTTACCTTTACTGCTGAATCAAAGAAGTTATCATTTGATTTTGGCTTTTGAGGTTTTGTAGCAGGCTTTGCTTGTTTTGGCTTGGATCTTGGTGTGCCAAAGTCCCAACCAAAAGAATCGTTAACAGGTTTGGGTCGTGGTTTTTTCTTAGGTCCCTTTGGTTGTTCCGCTTCATCCACTTTTGTGAAGATTAATCTATTTAGATCTCGTACTTTTGCCTTCCGTGATGGGTCGAGGTTCATACGTCTCAGACTTGCCAACTTCTTTTCCGCATCAGCAAAGTGTGAGCCAAGAATCAAATCTTTTATTTCCGCAATAGTTTGATCAAGCATTTTAAGTTCATTTTCTGTCTTAAACTTAGCCTCAGCTTTCTCTAACTTTGTGCGAATATCAGGATTGTCATTTATATCAAGTGCTTCTTTGCAAAGAGTGATAATGCGACTCCAGTCCTCTTCCCATTGTGCAGAATCAATATCTCTAACAAGTTTCTCCCAACGCTTCCGGTCCTCCACCGCACGCTCCTTCTTGATGTTAATATCTGAAATACGAGCACTCCACTTTCGTGAGTTTGTAAAATCGACCTCTATGAGTTCATTGCAGGCGGTTATAGCATCATCATATTGACCTTCATTCAATGCAGAATTGAGGTGCTTGGAGAGTTCCTCTACTCTGCTATTAGTAGCTTGCTGTTCTATTTTGATTCGAGTCTCGCGCTCAATAATATCCTTATAATCAACATCAAGAAGTTTAGCCTTCTGAAGTTCTTGAATAGCCTCAGAGTATGCTTTTTGTGCAATAAACAAATCAGCACGATTAAGGTATCTTTCAAGTTCTTTCTGGCTCTTAATTCGACGAATAGAGTCCTCTTTAATACGTAATGCCTCTTTTGAGTCCGACATAAAACTAAGAGCTTCCTCTGCTTTGAATTTTGCAGTTTCGTAGTCGTTCTCATCGTATGCGGCCTTCGCCTGTTGAATCTTATCTTTATAATGATTCTGTTGAACTGACAATTCTGCTTTCTTACGGAGTGCCTCTTCGTGTTTTTGCTTTGCCTCTTCATCATCCGGACGCAAGGTAAGAGCAATGTTAAAGAACTCCTCCATTTTGTCATAGTCATGCTCGCGTTCTGCATCAAATCCCATGTCCATGGCATCCTTAAATTTACGCTCTGCTTCTGTTGCTTCTTTTTCGATTGCAGCCTTTGCGTCAGCTTCTTCCTTAGCGCGTTTCATGGCTGCAGCTTCCTCTTCCGCAATTTTGATACGACGAAGTTCCGCTTCCGCATTACCTCTCATCACATTTTGTGCTGCAGAGAACTGACTACAATCTATGAAAGTGTAAGCACTTACCAATGATGACAAGTCTGAATCCTTGTAACTTACCATCTTGCAATCATCAAGATTATAGTAGCTACGTAATTCCTTCTTAAACTGAATGTTGGTAAATGTATTACCCAAGAACAATATTCCTTTAATCTGTTCATGATTTACACCTGCATCTTTAACAAAGCGAACAATTACGTTTATGATGTCCTTGACAATCTTATCTGTTCTCTCATCAATCTTTGATTTCTTGACTGGAACTTTATAATTCTTAAAAGGGTCACGAGATAAAGTTACGTTTGTGAGCTCAACTGGAATATAACTTCTTGCAGACGCTAACTTAACGAGCCAATCATCTACAAATTGGTTCATTCTCAGATATTCAGATTCTCGTTCTTCCTTTGTTTTCAGCAAGTACTCTCTTTCATTAATATAATCAACTACATGTTCTATCAAAGCACGGCTTCTAACATCGGTTCCCAGACCTTCAAGAACATCTTCCTTCTCTCTATTGAATAGATCATCTGTTTTCTGATAGAGTGCATAGTGAAGATTCTCATTACAAGCATTTAGAACAAGGTAATATCCATCTTCTGTATAGTTGCTTTTTTTTGCAGCATATTCCAAAGCCAGATGACAAATGCGCGCAACACTCTCCTGTACAACAAATCTTTCTTCTTTCAACTCCTCAATAAAGAGAAGACGTGAAGCCAAAGAAATGTCTTTCGAGAATGATATGTAGGTGGTTATATCCCCATCTTCGTCCATATCCTTGCGTAAATCATCAAAAATCTTTGAAGACTTAAATATTCCCTTCATTGGTTGGGAACGTTTAAACATGGTATATTGGGCCGAAGACTGAGTAATCAAAGAGAATACATCTCCATAATAGTGAGGTTCGTTGTTTCGAAATTTGCTTTGGAAGCCCTTGCCATAGGAAATTTCGTCATTGGCAACATCTTCATAGAAATAGAGCCAAATGCGATCCTCGCGGTTAGGTAGATTTACAAGACGAGTGATACCGTCGGTGTTAACAGCACCGACAATATACCACTTGTCTATGTATAGAGCTAATGACTTCATATTATTTGGATTTCTTCCAACTTATTACTGGTTAAAAGCTTTTCTAATCAAAGTGCTAAGGAAGCAGATTCCTTCTGCGATAATGATTGGCTGATGATAATGGAAACCTTCGCCAGACTTCGCTTTATCTTTGGCTTTCTTGTATTCTCTATCATTGTTGCAAATGAAGCTTGCTATCTTGCTTGGAAGATCAGACAAATCATCACGCAACTCGCTATCAGCCTTAGCATAAAGCTTTGTCTTCTGGCTAACAAACTCGATAAATATATCCATGAATGCCTCAAAGTTGGTGATTCCTGAGAAATCGAAGTTGCCCATATCGTCAGAGAAATAGTCACCGGTAAGTTCGTCCTCAACTGACAAACTCTTCATGCTACCTCCAGGAATAAGATACTTAACTCCTATTTCGCCACATATGTCACGGTCTTCAGCCTTCTGTTTCTTGACAACATCTTTAGGATCACACAGACCCTTAGCAACTTCAGCTTTATTGTCAACTTCAATTTCATCACGATATTTAACAGTTAACTCAACATTTGTTACGCAATGAACACCGGCATTGAGGCAGGTTGAATAATACTCTCGAGTTGCACGGTTTCCTGCTGAATTGCGGAGCCAGTGGAAAATACGTCCACCCTTACCAAATGAAAGAATGTCAATTCGGTCGATGTTATCTAAGTTATTATCTTTAATTGTCTTACCAATCAACATACCAGAATAGTACAAGAGCAGACCAGTTACATAAGCAGGAATTGTGAATACGAATTTTGCATCACGATTGATTGTGTCATAGAAATCCTCGTAATCATCAAGAGTCTTCAACTGATCGAAGATATTATTCAAGTAGTAAGGAGCCTTGTTTGCTTCTGTCAAGACATCGCGGATATTGGATACATAAACCGCACGCTGGTTACTTTCGTGGAAGTTTACCAATGCTTGACGGAATGTTTCGGACTTAATGACAGCATCGAAGAATACACCTGCTGCAAGACGGACAGAACTTTCACGGAACAATGTTGCCTTGTTTCCATTGTTAGGATCCTTTCCAAGAAGCAGGATATCGCTCGTGCTACCACCTACGTCAATACCAAGGAACATGTTATTGCCTGCTAGACCAAAATCTTGCGAGAGAGCAAAGCTACATACAGCTTCTGCCTCTGTAGGATAGCTCTCATTGATTTCTGGCTTTCTACCTGTTGTGATTGGATAGATCTTCTGCAAATCGTTGAAAATCTTGTCATAGTCATTTACGTCTGATTCCATCATAGAACCAGGATGGCTCCAACTGATTTCTTCGGGACGAATCTTATTCTTGTAAAGGAATGCGCATGTCTGTAGCCAAATAGACTTCAAATATGCACGCTTCTTCTCAAGCCCCTTCTGGTTATCCAACCACTTCATGTTATAATGAAGAGTACCAGCCTGAGTCTTTATTTCAAATTCATCCATCTCACGAACCACCACATTTGGACGGTTTACAGGAACACCTCCAGCAACTTCCTCAGATTGGTTGTAGCAGTTGTATCGTGAATCATGCTCATGCAACCATGATTTCAATTGTCCATTCTCTGCAGGGTAGTTAGTGAAGAATAAAAGTTCATCATTTCCCGCATTGGCCTTCTTGTTATCATTCTCATTGCCGACAAGGACAGCACGATTATTCTCAAACTGAACTGGCATAGCGCCCCGGTCATTTGCATTATAATAAACACAAGTGTTGTTACTACCAAAATCGATTCCAACTACAGCAGTACTCTTCATGTCGATGGAAGACAGATCCTTTATAATGCTATGACGAAGCATCAGGTAACCAGCACGCTCATCGTGACCACCCTTTTGCACAGTGGCTAAAAGACCTTCAAATGGCTTATCAGCTGCAATAATGTTGTACTTTGGAAGATCTTCAACCTTACCTGCAGGATAAGTAATCAAAGGTTTAATGTGTACCCCAAGTTCTTCGTTGGGTGCTGCCTCATACTGTGGAGTAAAGAATTTTTCGTTACCATCACGGATTATATTTCCTTCGAACTTGAAAATAGGTTGGAACTTGTTCTTAGCATCAGCAGTGAACTCCGTATACATATAATACTTATTCCACCGGTCAGACACAAAGTTTGGCCACATGATAACGCGTCCCATATCTTCCATCCATTCAATCTGGTACTCACGGGTGTTAAGTGTTACGCTCTCACCGTCAATCTCTACAACCATAGAAACAGAAAGTATATCACCATTATCACTAATTGAAGCGGTTATGTGGCTATTACCTCCTGCATTGTAATCTAGCAATTCAGCAAAGCGATTCTTGAAAATGTCTATACCCATCTCTGAAAGAGGTATAGTGAAATAGCACGTAGAACCAGAATGTAGATCCTTTACCTGTAAATAATAAACAGGTGCTTCAGAACGCTTCTGGCGTTGTTCCGCATCCTCTGCCCAACCAAGTACATAACTGTCAGAACTGAGAAGATTCTGAATGTCGCCAATCTTCTGATAGTCTGTCCCATTGACATATGTAAATGTAAAGTCTGGCTTCATGTATACAGGAACATCGCTACAGAACAACACATTGAATGGACAAGACAAAGCACCATAAGTTGGGATGGGGCCCATATTACGCAGATTTCCATGAGCCTTCTGGAGAATTTCAGATTCCCAATCACGGCTCATACTCTTGAAGCCATCAATATTTACTCGCTGCTCATCCTGACGGAACTGGTTAACCTTGTTCTCGAAAGCATCAAGGTTGCTATTCATATTCTTGACAAACAGATAGAGCTTTTGTAGCTGGTCTGGTGAGAGATATGGCATAGAATCCTCCAACTTGCCATTCCTATACCAGCTAATATCATTCATGCCATTCAGGTTTGAATAATTCACGCCTGTAAAAACACCTGTCAGTGGTGATGTTCCACCAATAAGTTGGTCCTTATAATACAACAGATGAATGTATGGCTGTGCATCTGGATCTTTAGCAAGAACATCCTGATTGCTCCAAATATCCTTGTCGTTGAAAAGCATACGGCCGAATGCTGAAGCAATTTCATAATCACCTCCCTTTGCATTCATGATTACAGGTTTTGAAATGCGAATGCGATCTGAGTACAAAGCCATCAAAGCCAAGAGACCTCTCCACTCTCCGTGAAGCATCTCATAATACTGGGTAAGACCAGAATTTGAAATTGCAGGATCAGGATTTGCCAAAGTTCCAAGCGCAAACTTAAAAAGCTTTGCTCGTGCCCATGGTGTAGGTACGCCTGAAATTAGTGCAGCAATTTTGTCTGCACTTACATCTTCGAGAATTTTTCCTGTTTGGATTCCCTGGATATAGGAAGACGCCATGTTCAGGTCATTCCAATTACCCTGTGTGCCGGTCGTAAGAGTTGTATAGCTCTTTATCAATAAAGCTTTAGACATTGCGTATCAAATTAGTTTATGTTATAGATTTTGCAAAGCGTATCATAAACGAGTTTATAGAAACGCTCTCCAGTATTTGTAATCGTTGTTGGGGTTCCGTTATGTAGCGTTTTTATAAATTCTTCCTTAAAAGAATTGAATTTGGAGCCAAAGAAGCCAACAGAAAAAGTCCAATCCTTACCAATGCCTTCATTCCTATACAAGTTCTTGTTCCAATCGTATTTGTGCAATTCCTTCATAGTATGGAATGCAAACAACTTAGGGTTAAAAAGGAAATTATCGCCACCACCAGCAGAACGATGAATCTGACGAATCCATCCTTCTGCAAATTCGTCATTTACCTTACGAACATTGAAGAGCCTGAAATATTTCTTCAAGTACTCAACTTGGTTTACATCCATTCCGTCGAATCCTGTAATTTCCTTCTGCTTATTGCAACGAACACTCTCGACAAAGTCTATATCTGGATCGTTGCAGAGGAAAGAGAATGCTATAAGCATGCCGAATTTCTTCGCAAAGTCTTTGTCATAGTTATCCTTGTTGCCAACGAAGTCTTTGAATTCAAACTTGCCAGATTCATCAACTGCACGATATACATAATCCGTTTCACCGGCGCTCTTATTCTCCTTCAAATGGGCTATGTCACAATTAAAGAAGTCAAGAGCTGCACTTGCCGCAAGGAGTTCTATGTAGTGCGAATCATTCTTTTGTTCACCACCACCCGTAATGGTCTTGGTTATCTTGTCCTTTTCACGTACCATAGGATCCCAACCCTGTCCGTCTGTTCCCATCATATAGAAACGCTGGTACGTATTCTTGACAGTTGTGTCATCATCATAGAACATCATTGCAACCTGGGAATTTAATGCAAATTTGTCACTGGTAGCTATAACCTTTTGGTCTTTCATTTCTTCTGCAGAAGGAGCCTTGAAACTGAAATATGCAGTCAAGAGTGTTGATGCAAAGTATGCTCGACCTAAAATGTTGGCTGCACCATTACTCATAATACTTGCAGCCTCAGAAATAGCCTGAGGTATAATAGGGATAGAAGAAGCTCCAGTTCCTCCAAATACAGAGCCTAAAATAAAGACTTTGGGATCGCTACCACCATTGCATGCTTGAATAAGAACTTGAAGGAACTGCTTCAGTTCATTATCCATACGTGAACGAGCTGCCTCAATAATTGAATGATACATCATCATGGAACCGAGATGAGTTTGTGCTCGATAACCATGACGCAAATTGAAGTTCTCTACATTATCTGTAAGAACCAAATCTGCCAAGTCTGCCTCCTCTGGATTATTATACTTGGTATTACCATAGTTAAAGACATCATTGAAGGTACTCTTCTTTTCGTAGTTAGGGCTGAACTCATAATATTTTATATCAGCAGAAAAGAACGTATCTGTCAATGACGTGCGATTAGCCTTATCCAGATTTTTAGCATTAACATAGGCTTCTTTGACCTCTTTTAATCGAGAAAAATTACCATTGTTCTTATCGGTGTCAAGAGCTAAAAGGTGTATCTCAGTATCGTCAAACATGCCCATTGCGCAAAGATGAATCAAGGACTCAATGCAACGCATGCCGGTACCACCGATACCCATTACGAAATACTGTTTTGCCATATTCGCGTAATTATTAGGTTGTTTTATGCATTCTTTTCTTTACCAAGAATAGAACCGAATTTCTTGTGTCTGAAGGTAAACATGAGAATTATACCACCAACAAGATATACGGCCAAGTTAATAAAGATACTTATGATATTTGTATCAGAGAACATACTTTGCCAACCTACATTTGTAATACAGGGCTTAACAAAGAGATCGTTGTATATATAGAAAACTACAGCTGCAGCAAGACCTATAATTACATACCAAATTCTACGGGTTATGTAAGAACGATCATTGCCACCTTTATAGGCAATCAATGATGCAACTAAAAATGAAAAACCTAATGCTACTGCACCCACAATCGCAGCATAAACCATAGTCTCGTCCTGTAAAGACTGAAGAGCGGGAAGAGTTGTTATTCTCATATGTCCTATATTTTTTTTAATATTTATTGCTTTTAACATAAATTGTGTAGAAAGGGGAGTGCTTCATTTGATTCTCCAAATCTTTATCAACGAGACATTGTTCTACACTTGTAACCACAGAACTGTTGGTAATACCTGGGTGCCCAAGAAGATCAAAAGTAAACATGGAAGAATACTTTGAAAATACGTTTTCTGTTTTAGTGATGAAGAAATCTATTTTGAAATAATTGTTTGGCTTTCCAATAAGGAAGGCATTATTGTAATTCATGACATCAAAATAGAGATCTATCATTCCGTGTCGTGCAAATTCCTTATGATCAACCACAAGAAAGTTTGGGCACTCTGGAAGTTCTTCACCAAGAGCGCCTACTTTTTCTCCAGACTCTTTTCGCATATAATAGTCCATATATGCCATATTCATGTCATAAACTTTCACATCAACGTCTGTAATCTTATAACCACCGAACGAGTTTCTATCTACCTTTAAGCCCTTAATAACGAAATCACCATTAGGAAGTGGATTACCAGTTTGTTCATCAACTGCGCCCATGATATAATTTTCTATTTGTTTCCAATCCAAAGTCCAATCTTGTATCTCAAAAATACCATAAGGCTCAATTTTAGCAGCAAGCAAATCATTTGTCTGTGAAGAGTTTCCTTCAGCCATAATGTTAGGATGGTCTGCTGAAAGATGAAAAGTCTGAATATTTGAGAATTGTTCTAAAGATGCCGTTTGAGCGATACGATCATATATGTTATTCTTCAACCTTGTATCTGTGAAAAGAAAATAGAACCGTTTTTTGTTATATTGAAGACCGTTATTGGTCTCTATATAAGGCTCTGAGATAATAAAGATATCGTGCCCTTTTTTCATCCATGTTTTAAAAGCGTCTGCCAAATATGGATTATTAGGATTGGCACCAGCCATTGTGGGATTATAGTATTCGCCATCAGTCAGAAGTGCAGCTTCTGTATTGCCCTTTGCAATTTGTTCTGCTGCAGTCTTCAAGTCTGCATAATTTACTTCATGTATATTCAGAAGTCGATTGTATGTGTTTGCTGGAACTTCTTGCTTTATCGAGTCTCCCTTTATGGAGTAAAAAGCTTTTGTAGCCTCTACGAAAGATGGGACAAGTTTGACGTAAAGTGCAGAGGTTTTCATGCCTTCTGCGATACATGTTGAATAATCAACGTACAACGCCAATTTATCTTCTTCAAGCATTTTTGCAGAATGAAGGAAATTGGTTGTGTGAAAGTCTTTAATATACTTTGTGTCCACAGGAGTTGGGGTTGTTTCTTTACATGAATAAAACCCACAAACACAGAGGCAACCAATAACTCCTGTTATGAAATTTGATATTTTACCATTCATATTCTATAGCAATTAAATTATTTTCTCAATAAACGCGCTCGGTACATATGCTGTACACACTGTCAGGAGGCCTTCGATGACAATGCCTACCCGTTGCTGGCTTTTATAGCGAGCAACAGTTCCAACAACACCTTTAAACTTGCCATCAGTTATTCTTACCATTTGCCCCTCTTTAAACTTTGTAATCTCTTCTGTGGATGCAATAATATCGTCAGTTTCTGCTGCGCAGACAACTATCAGAGTGTTCATTTGGCAATCAGGTACGATCAAAGGCTCTTTGGTCCTCTTTTTGCCAATGTGTGTGTGGCGATAATAAAATCGTAGAAACGGGAGATTTACGTTGTCATAAACAAAAGACTGGATTTCCTCCTCCGTGCCGCGGGCAAATAGAAGATTGGGTATGCGTGATTCTTCAATGGATACACGTTTGCCATTAACGACCTTTGTGTTTTTTAAAGTAGGATAAAAAGCCTCTACTTTTTTGCCTATAAGATACTCATAAGCCCTTTTTTCTCTCCCATATGTAGCACGAAGTGCATACCAATGGATACTTTCTCTAAGGTTTTTACTTTGGTCGTTCTCTATTCCCAACAGAGCACTATTGGTGGACACCCCTGTTTGTAAGTTCGTTGCCGTTGCGGGCTTTTGAACTTCGGGGGGAGCGCTGGTGGTAAGATCAACGCTGGGAGGTGCCTTCTTGTCGCCTCCTGTGCTTTTTACATCGGATGTGGCGCAGTATAATTCCATATCGTGATGGTATCCTTGTCAAAGACTTGACTTGATACAATGACACAAAAAAAGCGTGAGATCGTCCTGTTGTCCGTCCCACACATCGAGGCTCTAGCATTGCCTATCTAAGTTGAACAGACAACGTCAGAGCCCACGCCGATATGATATATCGCCACCGCAAAGAGACCTAAGTAAACAAACACACTGCGTCCGTAAGGGTGCAATCTGTGCTTACAAGGTCTCCACGGGATAGATGTAATCACACCCGGGACATCTACCGTTGGCTACGTTCAAGACTTAGATTTCTGAATTTGCTAGATTCGATGTGTCTCAAACTTAGCGTTGAGTAAACGCCTTCAATATGTCTGGACTACCTCCCACCCAAGCCCACTTTGTGTAGAGGCCTCTTGCGACTTTCCACACTCTGAACGGCGTGAGCTGTCTCGTCGTGTAGTAGGCAAGAACTCGTCTTGCAATTACATTCCGGACGAGATATGGTTGTCCAATTACAAAGGTACGACTATTTTTTTTAATGGCAAACAAATATTAGAAAAAGTTCACGTTTATCCTCGCTTTTTTGAAAAAGTCATTGTCATGATTCCACTATGTGCCCAGTTTTTCTCTTGCATGATAGCTTGCTATTTCGCAAAGTGGCTTTGTCTTTTATGTATACTTCAAGCAAGGTGCTTTCCCTAGTTGCGTATGCTTTGCTTTTGCCATCAAGGAAATAAAACGGAGAATTTTCGTTCACCAGTTGCGAAGGTGCGTGACAGACCACGCTTACGACTCAATTACTATTATGTTAAAAAGACATTTTCCCCAAAACGTTGAATGATGTCGGATTTGACTTGAGTCTGTACGCCCTGCATCACTTTTTCCAGCACAAGTATCTGGTGAGGCAATGGTGTCAGACTACTTTCGTAAGGGGCAAGTAGTCGTTTCTGCGCCATCTCCTCTTTTATTCTGGCCGCGATAGAAACGTAGCGCACATATGCCATGCCCGAACCGACAGTGTTTACATCATCTTCCACCAAGTCCGTGCGTTGCACCTGCATGAAGGTGTTGTCTTCCAGCACATGCACCCACAGCGTTTCCTTGCCGAACAAGGTCTTGCTGCCTATTATTTCCACACTTTTGCCTTTATATCTCATTTGTCTTCTGTTCTTATGTTCTACGTGTCTATCGTCAGCACTTCATGTTAAAGAAATCGGAATTTCTTAACACGTTATTCATGTCATGTTAAGAAAATCGGGATTCTTTAACACGTTACTCAGGTCATGTTAAGGAGTTGGCGATTTTTCATCATGAACAGATTCAACACAATCTGTATTATCAGCCTCTTGTTGTTCGCAGAAGGTAAGGAAGAGCCTCTTTTACGACATCTTTTACGTCATCATTTGCCTCTTTTACGACATCCGCCCCATAATTGAGGTTCCATAGAGTAACATGAAATTCTGTCGCATTGGAACAAAACTCAGTTGCATGATAGTTTTCCAAGTTTTCAAAATGCTTATACTCGCCAATAATCTTCTTCATTCCACTGCCTCTACGTTCCATGAGTTTCAAGCGATGGAAAAAGTCTGCAATTCAACGAGTGTTTTGGTCGTTTCCTGATGACCAATTTGGGTAAAAAGCGGTCTGAAAAACGGAGTGTTGCCGTTCACCAGTTGCGAAGGTGCGTGACAGATCACGCTTACGATTCAATTACTATTATGTTTAAAAGACATTTTCCCCAAAGCGTTGAATGATGTCGGATTTGACTTGAGTGGAAAGGGAATCACATTCCCCAAATGCATAGTCCCCAATACTTGTTACAGGGTTTGGAATTTTGATGCTTTTGAGGGAAACACATCCCTCAAAAGCATTATCTCCAATACTCATCACGCCATTTGAAATATTGATGCTTGTGAGAGATTTACAATTGTAGACAACTACTGTATCTATTATTAGTTGATTATCAGTATTATACGCTCTAAACGGTAGAAAAGTGACTGTGTGGATTCTGTTTAGAAACGAAAAGGTAATAATTTAACGTATTTAACTTTCGATTACATTAAAAACTACCAAATAGTGTTTGAATAGGAATGTTTCAACAGAACTCAAAATGTGGCAAACAAAAGTTATCCAATGATATTTTAGAGGGGTACGGTTGAAACTACTCCCTCAAAGGATGTGATCGCCAATCATCCTCTTTTATTCTATAAGAACAAATAGAAATGCTGTCTATCATACTGTTTTCCTACATTTATATATAAGTATAAAAGCAGATTCCAATACTGATTTTTGGAGTCTGCTTTTCCGAAATGGTTAAGTATATCTTATTTATTGTTTCATAGATTTAATGGTTGCCTAAAGAACGTAAGTTCTATTTATGGCTTATGGTCAATATATACCAACATGAAGTGGTGAAGAAATTTCTGATATACTTCACCTTCCAGACCCAATGTGGCAAGAGCCGTGGGGTAAGGTGGAACTTCTGTTTGTAATGTGGGTTGATGAACCAGAGTTTTTGATCTGTTACCGAAAATCCACATTGATGTATGAGTCTTTCAAACAACTCTATACTTGTTCGGCATTCTTTTATGCTCATAAGTTCATTCATAGTTCCTTTCTCTTCATTGCATGTTTTTAGCAACAACCGGTATAAAGGGTTTGGTAGCAAGTGAATGAATGGCAGATGTGAGCAAAGTTTGCTTCTGCAAATCTGTTGATGTCCTCCAAAAGGCATTTGCCATGCGGGGAATCCGACAAACAGCACGCCTTTTGTTTTCATAAACTTTCTTAGGTGTGCAAGAAATGGCTCTTTTGTCGGAACGTGTTCTATCACATCATGTAATAGTATTACGTCATATTTATCCTTTTCATTACATGGAACAGGAGATTGCATGAAATCACTGCATACAAATGTGGCATGATTGCTGATTTCAGAAAAGTATGCTTTGGCTTCTTTAATTCTGCATTCGGCAATATCTATACCTGTTACTTTGCAGCCCAACTGTGCAAAGGGAACTAAGTTTCCTCTTTCACCACAGCCTACCTCCAAGATTCTACTCTTTGGTGTCAGTTCCGTAAAATCTGACAAGTAGCTGATGTAAAACTCCTTAGATGTTATCTCCAAGTCACGGAAATACATCTTTCTGTCTGTATGTCTTTTTTGCATGTATCTTATTTTTTGACTTTTCTGTATATATAGATACAGGTCATTCATAAAGACTGCATGCAAAATGATACTTTCTTACCAAGAGAGCCTAATACCGAAAGGCACAGTCAATGTAAATGGACGTTCTGTCCAAGTGTTCTTGACTTCGCTTTCATTCGGAATGTACCAATTCAGCGTTGGCTCAACAAACAAAGTCAACTTTGGTGCAATTTGATATTGTATTCCGATGTTAGTGTTTACAGTCCACTGTATAGAAGGTGTTGTCTTCCAATCCGTTGTATAGCCAGACTTTCCTCCTATTACATAGTCTGCATATGTCTTTCCATACAATGGTATCTGAATGCTTGCTCCTGCAGAACCGTAAGCCGACAGTCTCTTGTACGCCATGAATTGGTACGAGAGCTTGACCGGGATACCGATGTAATGCAACTTTTGTTCCTTGTCAACACGGTAATTGCCAGTACCTAAAGTAAAATATGACTTCAAGTAAGAGTATTGGAGTCCTGTTTCTAAACTCCAATGCTTTCCTATGCTCTTGTTCACAGCCAATCCTAATATTATTGGTTTGTCATGATGTTCTACCTCTTCAATTTTGCCCTTGTTATTATCGGCAATATCCATCATTGCAACATTTTCCACCGTTGGGTCAGTTGGAGTTAAGCGATGTAGATATTCAGAATACTCTTCCCATGTAGTAAAACTCTTTTTTGAAGGTTGTTCACTCGTAATATCATTACCGTTACTTGTTATAATTTTATAAACATTTTGCACAAGAGTAGTACCCAAAGAACCAGCTGCGAGCAACTGCCATTTACTTTTCTTGTGCGTCTTTGTATCATCCGCAATCCATCTTTCCTCGTTTGGAATAGGTGTATATACAGTATCTTTTGTTATGATACTATCTCGCTTGTTATCAGCCAAAACATGTTGGTTCTCCTGCAAAGAATCGGATATTTCGACTATTACATTTTGACCAGCCTTAATCGAATCACCAACAGTTATAACAATGTTCTTTCCCTGTTGAACACTTCGATAATTAGAGCACAAAACAGCGTTTTGCGCTCTACTAACAGAAACATTAGGCCTCTTTTGTATAGGCATAATGTCTTCATTAGGCTTTCGAGTTCGAACTATATTCACATCATTTTTTGAAAATATTTTTTTCTTTGCTGTAAAATATCTATATACAGGGATGACTATCAACGCCAATACGATGATAAGCATAGCTCTTGGAGACAAAATGTTTCGCAACATTGCCTTTGCCCTTGACAATTGTGAGGAAGAACTATGTGGAGCAATATCAAGTAATTCGCTGATTTCTTGATGGGATAAGCCATCCAAAACAGACATGTTGAATATTTTCTTATAACCTTCAGGCAAACTGTCTATAGCTGACATAATTTCCTCATACGAAATTGATTGCTTGGAAGTGTTGTCATCTTCCAATACGGTACAAAATTCTTCCTCTACATCAGACAAAGAAATGAAATCGTATCTCTTACCTTTCTCCTGATATTTCAATACAAGGTTAGTGGTGATACTTGTAAGCCATTGGCTAAACCTATGAGTATTCTTTAAGTCTTTTAATGAAACAAACGCAAGTATAAAAGCATCTTGGACAAGGTCGTCAACGACAGCCTTGTCCTCTCTAAGAATATTGATGCATATCCCTTTCATCTTAGGATAATACATTTGGTATAATGTGCTGAAAGCGTCAGCGTCACCTTGTTTTGCTTTTTCTACTAATGTTGTTATATTTGAAGCCATGAGCGAATTGTTTCGTACTATATATTTTGATATAGATACTTCAAAGGATTGATGACTGCACAAAGTTTAGTTAAAGAATATAAATGTATATGACTATTTTCTGCCCTTCACTATCTGCTCAAAATGTAACTGTCCCCATTCTATGACGTAGCTGATTTCTCGCAAGAAGTCCTTGGCTATTGGTGTGAGAGAATACCCCTTGGAGGAACTTCTTCAAATCTCTCTCTTGTAACAAGTCCTTCTTGCAGTAGATAATCAAGCGTTGACGCAAGTACTTTTTCAGAAACCTGAGGGAAAGTTCGGAAAAGGTCGCTGAAACGGATGCTTTCCTTTTCGTATTCCTCTATACGGAGCATCACGACCAATGCCCACTTCTGACTCATCCATTCCAAAACAGGAGCGGCTTGGCAATAATCATAATTGAGTTTCTTCTTCATAATCTTCAATACTTACCTTTTGGTTAGGGGCATAAAGCCTATACGATGGTTTCTTTTATCGGCATCTCCTTACCTTTGCACCATCAATTTTGATGATACCATTATAATAACGTAAAAAAGAAAGGAAATAGTATGCAACCCACATTACATTTTGACGGTCCGGTGTGGCGACCTCCTTATGAAGCCACTTCACAACTCTTGCAGGTCACAGCTGGCTGTACTTGGCATCACTGCAAGTTCTGCACGCTCTATGGCAAGCAGAAATTCCGAATGTCTCCGATGTCGGAAATAGAGGAAGACTTAAAAGTAGTCCATGCTTTCCAACCAAGAGTTCACCGTATATTTCTTACTGGTGCCAATCCTTTTGTGCTCACCACGAACCGCCTGACTGACATTGCATTACTCATCAGAAAATACGTAGGCGAAGGACACCCCACCATCGGTTGTTTCTCTCGAATCACGGATGTTCGCAACAAGACGGTAGAGGAACTGCAACAGCTCCACCACTTAGGTTTCGATTATCTTACCATTGGCGTAGAGATTGGCGACAGTGAGACTCTAACAAGGGTCTGATTAGTCGTAATATACTGATAATCAAGATTGTTTTAGATATATCATAGATGAAATAAACAAATTAGGAACAACAAAATATAGAAATCCCAAGATGAAAGAATGAGAAAACAAAAATTAACATGGAAAACAATGATAAATTTCCGATTTTGACATTTTAAGAACATGGCAAATAGAACAAATATTTATGAACGCATATATGTATCTTGCCATGTTGGGAAATCAATTGCTTAGTTCCATTTTTGCAGATTATATTTCTATTTTGTCTAAATTACGACGGAATACAGCAGATATTCAAGGGATTTGGATGGATTATCACGATAAAATATTATTTTTGTAGCGTAAAAACGATAAAAACATGAAGTTAAATCGCATAAGAGCAGTCTTAGAGGACAAAGGGATAAGCCAAACATGGCTTGCAAAGAAGTTAGGAAGGAGTTTCAGTACGGTCAATGCTTACGTATGCAACCGTTCTCAACCCAACCTTACCACACTTCTTGAAATTGCACAGTTCTTGTCTGTGGATATGAAAGAACTTATCACGGACAAAAAGGAACGCAATGATTGAAGAGATTATGAGAGACAAAATAATATCATAGCATCATTTTGTGGATAAACTAAAATATAGTATTTGCAAAATAAATTGAACTTTTCTCATAAGAAAAGAAATATACTATAAGAGTTCATATCTCTCTACATGTTAAATTATTAATTGCTGATAACTATGAGACTGAAGCCAAAACTCCTCAATGCAATAATATTAGGATTGACAATGTTCCTTTCAATGCAAACCACTTGTGCTGCTTGCAACCCATCAATGGCCATTCAGCAAAAGAAAGTGGCAACTGTTGGCAAAAAGAGGGTTGCCATTAGCAAAAAGAAAGTTGTCAAGAGCAAGAAGAGAACCTATCGTAAGGCTTCGGCGCGTAAATATTCGCATAGGGAACTGAACGCCATTATGCGGATACTTGAGCGGAAGTTCCTGTCGGAAGACAAGACTCCGGCCTTGCGAAATGTTGTTGGATTTGGAATGGGATCCAACTCCATTGATGTTGCGCTCCGTTGGAACACGAAGGAGAAGCAGCAGGAGTTTCGTAGGCAGATTTACAACTCGCCCGCCATCAGGTTTGAGGGCAAGTTGGACCCTATCATCGACAACAGGGAAGGCGTGAGCACCTACCAAGGCATCTCCCTCAAGGCGGAGAAACCTTCCTATCCATTGGGCACCACAGAAATCAAATTCACTATAACCAACCATAGTGGTAAAGAATTCATGTATGGCGAAGCATATAGCATCACAGCCCAAGGAGCGAATGGCAATTGGTTTGTTGTGCCCACCGATTGCTCGTTCACGGCCATCGGTCATGTTTTAAGCGATGGTCAAAGCGGCACCATAACTGCTCATCTTTTTCCCGATATTCTGCCAAACAAGCCTGGCATCTATCGATTCTTCTATGAAGAAAACATAGATGGCAATAAGGTGCTGCTTATGGCAACCTTTGAGTTGAAGTAAATAAAAAGAATTGTTGCTTATGAAAATACTCTTCAGTTTATTGGCATTTTGTTTATTTGCCTCATGCGTCCATTCCCAAGAGGCGGTGGACACGGTAAGTGTGCGTGTACAGTATCGTGCATTGTATAAACACACGCAGGAGCAAAAGGAAGCGTATGATGATATAAATCTGTTGGATATAGGGAGACATTCGTCTCGGTTTTATAGCCAACGGTTTGAGCAGTTTCTGCATCAGCGTGATTCTGTGAAGAGTGTGAATACCGACCCTATGAGCTATTTGCAGTTCTTGGCAAATACGTTTGGCTCTAAGAAGGGACGCGAGTATGAAGTTTATAAGCATATTCCGCAGAGGGGCACTCTCACTTATACGGATGTCCTGCATAATGATTTTTTCTTCTATTATGAGGAATCTATTCCGACCTTTACTTGGGAACTTGCCGATGGTGACACTATTATTATAGGTTATCCCTGCCATAAAGCCGTTTGTCAGTTCCGTGGGCGCACTTGGACAGCGTGGTATTCGTTGGACTTGCCTTTTGATAATGGTCCATGGAAGTTAGGCGGTTTGCCCGGACTCATATTGTCGGCTTCTGAAAGCCGACATGAATTCTCGTTTGTTGCTACAGGCATAGAGCAGATGCGGCAAACAGCAACCATCAGCTTTCAGCCCAAGCGTTACTTGCGTTCAACTCCTGCCAAGTTGCAACGTCTGCTTGAAGATTACTGGAAAGACCAATGGAATACTACAAACCGCTTGCAAGGCAGTGGATATAGTGAACCGCCTAAGGCACAACGGACTTTCAATGCATGTTTAATGGACAAATATGAATAAGTGATATGAGAAATATATATATAACCTTTCTTTTTCTGATTTTCTGCTCAATGGCTTATGCTCAAGAGCAAGCAAAATATCGCGTCACATACGATTGTGATGCGCAGGTTGTAACAGGCAAGACCAATACTTACAGATGGACGCTTGATATAGGCGAGACTACCGCCGTATTTTATAATAACAACTACAGGTTGTACAGTAGTGAACTGGCAAAAGTGAAGGCACAAGGAGGTGACAATGCGATGATTGACCAACTGCCAGTAATTAGCGGAAAGTATTTTCCAAAGAATGATCTCCAGATTGTTGTTGGCTCTCCAGATAAAGGGGAATACATTTATTACAAGCAGGTTCTCAACTCCGGATTGAAATATGTTGATGCGCTTCCCGTTATCGAATGGCAGTTGACAGACAGCACAAAGACCATCTGTGAATATGAATGCAAGCAGGCGGTTGGCTCCGTGTATGGCCGGACATGGACAGTATGGTATTCTATAGAGTTGCCTCTCAATTACGGTCCTTACATTCTTAATGGTTTGCCAGGATTGATTATGGCGGCAAGGGATTCGGAGGGCTTGTTTGATTTCAAAGCTGTTGGTGTAGAGAATGCTCCTGAGAATGCCTTGGTTTCGGTTTACAAAGAAGACAGCCACCAAAAGTGTACCCGAAAACGTTTCTTGCAACTGCGCTCAGAGTCAGAAGGAATCAATAAAGACCAACTTGTAGATAGAATTCTTAGTCAAAGGACACCGGGTGAAAAAGTGATTGTTTATACTGTATCTGGCACTGATGCAAAAATCGATAACGAGGTTGAAGTGCCTAAATATAACCATTTGGATAAAGAATGAGAATTGCCGTTTTTATTTTACTTCTGCTAACAACCCTTTCGCTCTCTGCACAAACCTTCACTGGAAAGGTGAAGGGTAAGAAAGGAGAACTCTTGGTAGGTGCCTCGGTTGTGGCATCGACTGAGAGCAAGTCAACTGTGGCGTATTGTCTCACAAGCGATAAGGGTGAATATAGGCTGAATATTCCTAAAGGGAAAAATCCTGCAAGCATAACGGTAAGTTATATTGGTTATCAGAAGAAGACAATGCCGTTTGCTGATTTGAAGGATGGCATGACTATCACGTTGGCAGAAGGTGGCTTCAAGCTAAAGGAAGTAAAGATAAAAGCGGAGCGTATAAAAAGCTCAGGAGACACGCTCACATATTCGGTTGCGGGTTTCCGCCAGGGGCAAGACCGAAGCATTGCCGATGTAATAGCCAAGATGCCTGGACTTGAGGTGAAAGCGGATGGCAAGGTGGAATACCAAGGAAAACCTATCAACAAGTTCTATATCGAGGGACTTGACTTAATGGGGTCGCAATATGGTGTTGCCAACCAAAACATCTCAGCTGATAAGATAAAGAGTGTGCAGGTGTTGGAGAATCATCAGTCGGTGAAGTCGTTGCGTGGCGTGTCGTTCAGCGAACAGGCTGCTCTCAATCTTGTGTTGAAGGATGATGCCAAAGCCGTATGGACGGGAGCGGCTGACATAGGTTTGGGTTATGGTGATGATTTTCTATACGACTGCCGACTGATGGGTATGCGTTTCAACAAGAAGTATCAGACGCTTATGATGTACAAGAACAACAACATCGGCAAGCAACTCGACAATGAGGTGCTCGATCTTGCTGCATTGTTGAAGGGAAGAACTGGCTCTGAGTCGGGCTTTCTCTCTATGATGTCGGTTTCGGCTCCCGACCTTGCAGACAACCGCTATACTTTCAACAATAGTCATCTTGTAGCTGGCAACTGGCTTTGGAAGACTGGCAAGGATTCGGAATTGCGTGTGCAAGGCAATGGATTTATAGACAAGACCGACATGCAGGACTATAGTTCATCCACCTATCTCACCCTTGCCGACATGCCAGTCATAGTTGAGGAACAGAATGTCAGCAACACCCGAAGCGAATGGAAGGGTGAGGCTAACTATCAGTACAACGGCAGCAAGAGTTTCATCAAGAACAACCTTAAAGGTTATATTGACTTCAACAAGAGTGTCGGCACGATGATGTACAACGGACAACGCACCGACATGATGGTGAAGCCGCACAAGCGTAGTATTACTGAGGATTTTCAGATGTCGCACACCACGGCAAAGGGCAACATATACAACGTTGACAGTTATTGGACCTATAGCTATCTGCCGGGACAGTTGCTCACCATTGGTGGAATGACAGAACGGCTGAATCTCGGTTTCTTCTCCACACAGAATGAAATGCAATATAAACTGAAAGTCGGCAAACACTATCTCAACAATGAATTGGGAGTGAACTACGACTATCAGAGCATTGGTGTGGCAATGGACGAGGAAGCGGAGAAAACGAATGTGTATCAGTTGCTTCGCACGTATTGGACTCCTTCCATGTCGTTCCTTTTCGGAAAGCACAGGATTGGAATAAAGTCGAAGATAAGTTATGCCCGTCAGTCTTATCGTGAATCAAGAAGCAATCATCTGTGGATAGACCCTTCGGTGGGTTGGAATTGGAAGGCAACGGTTGTTTCTGAATTTTCGGCTAATGTTGGTTATGCTAATGCTCCATTGATGGGAAGGTCTATCTATGACACTCCTATCTTCACAAGTTATCGCACGCAGAAAGTGAATAGAGGCAAGACGGATGCTACTCACTCTCTTCATGCAACGGCAGCATATAAATACACCAATCCTGTGTCTGGACTGTTCTTTAATATTCGTCCTTCATATAATAGAATGTCGGGAAACATCCTTTACGAGAGTGCGATGAACGGCAATATCTACACCACGACTGCTACCGACAAGGAATATGCCATGCAGACAATAGGCGTTTCTGGTCGTGTAAGCAAATCGTTTGGATGGGCAAAGACACTTGTCGGTATTGGCGTCTCACACAACATCACAGATTATAATATGCTTGTGTCGGGCATCGTGAATGACGCACGTATGAACACAACCGCCGTTTCGTTCAACTACTCATTGCGTCCTGCGAGATTTCTTTCTGTTGAGGGTAAGTCGAATGTGAACATTTACAAGCAGAAGAACCTCACGGCTCCCGAACTCTCTTCCGACCCCACAACCGACTGGGAACATTTCCTTAAACTATATGTATTCCCTGCCAAAGGATGGATGCTGAGCGTGAAGAACGAACTCTTCCATACCAACGACAAGAGCATCAGCATAAACCACTTTCTTGACCTTGCCATTGCATACAAGGCTAAGCGTTGGGAGTTCTCTGTCACAGCAAACAACCTTATAGGCACTTCAGAGTTTGAACGAAGAGCTCTCGGCAACACCATTGAGTCGTATAGCATTACTCGTCTTCGTCCAAGAGAAGTGCTTGCAAAGTGGAGTATGGACTTGTAAACTACAAGAAGTCCTTTAATGCAAGAAAGATTACTAAGAAAGTCATAATCGTAGATTTTCAAGGGATTATAACCGATTATCACTACAAAATGTTATTTTTGTAGCAGGAAATGAGTATAAAACAGCATTTCATTGTAATGTACAATACAAAGTAAAATATAATGAACGTAATATGAAACTAAGAGATAAAGATACAAAGAAATATTTGCTCACAGTATTTGTGGCTACATTTGTTGCCTATATTATTCCTGCAGTGGTCTTGTACTTGGGATATTTTATGGGCTTTATGCTTACGATTTGTATTTCCTTGTTTAACTTGAGTATGGCTTTGCTTGCTTGGCTTTGGGCAAAATCTGTTAGAAAGGAATTTTTGCTGAAAAGACAAATAATACTGAATAGTCTTGTGACGTTGCTTTTGATAGGCATTATTTCCTTAGTTGTAACCAATGGGGCTGCCTTATCTTTGAGTCTCATGGTGTTTGTATGGTTGGGGATATTCAATCTCCTGCCCATTTGTATTCACTATGCCATTTATTCTTTTATTTCAAAAAGAACCAGTTCCAACTCAGTCTCACAAAACCACAAAAACGAATAGCTTTATGATAGAAAAAATAATGTCTAAACTTGGAATGGTCGTTTTATGGTGCATTGTCATCATATATGGCATAGGTGTCATCACTCATATCTGCTCGGATATTATCGGTGTTGTCGTACTTGTCATTTTGGCTGTTATATCGATTATTTTTGTACTCTATGCCAACAGATACAAAATATTGTTCAAGAGGCAAGTCAAGATGCTTAGTACGATTTGTGAGAAGTCATCCGATGATTCTCACATTATGCACGAAGAACAGTTAACCGAATCTTTTGATTCTGCCAACTTCTTCGTCTCATACAAGTCTGAGACAAAGGAGTTCTTTTTCTGTAGCTACTATTACTTCATTTTTCCTGATTACGTTAAGACTTGGAGCAAGGCGGTTAAGGAGATCCAAGCACTTGTTTCTAAGGAAGCGCCTAAAACAAAAGTCGAAGTGAATTCTGTAGGTCAGCTTGGCAAGGACTTCACGCTGATAATGTCTCCAAAAGATGCCAAGAAAAGTTTTTTGTTGTCTTTGGCTCATTTGTGCATCCGTCTGAGAAGCCAACTTCCATGCAATAACAAGATATTGATATACAAGTTCTATTTCAAGATAAAGGTGTTCGACACGATTTGCTATGGCGAGTTTGACGGTGTGAGAGTATCAAAGGCTATCACAATTTCCTCGGATGGCAACTATTGCGTAGCTAATGTCGAGGTAGATGGTTGCTTTCCAGAGGATTTCATCAAACTCAATCCTCCGATGTCCATCATCCTGCAATATGACTTGCATTCGATAGAAACCAATATGTTGGTTAGCAAAGAGGAATTCGATGCCCATTGGGAGAAATGCAAAGATTTATGTAATGCGTAAGTATTTCTTCCGCAAGCTGCGGAAGAATTCACGATAATCTCAAAAACAATCACTTATGAAATACCTATATTTTATGTTTTGTATCCTTCTTGCTGGAGCATGTAACAACAGAAGCTATAAAGACACATTGTTTTGTGAATTGGACAAAGAGATACAAGATACACTGTTATTTATAAACCAGCATTGTTTTGAAGAAGGTAATGATACTATAGATTTGATTGACTTTTCGGGCAACTGCAAATTGAGCGTAAAGTTTTTGAGTTCTTGGGTGATTAGTAAGCAAATTGTAGATACTGTTAACAAGAAAAGTGTGTCATTGCCAACAAATGCCCCAATGCCATATATCGTGCATAACAACACTATTTATTATCCCTATGAATACAACTTGTTGGTATTTGGATTTAAGAATAAGACGAAATTCAGAACTATAAAAATGAAGTAATGAATACTGGATAAAAGATAAAGGAGGGTGATTGGTTTTGTGCCATCGAGGGCTTAGCCATAGCTGATAAAATTTATAATTTCAATTTTGAGGACTTGAATAAGTATTGAAAATGAGCAATGATGCATTAACAACACCACGAATTATGTACTATCAAATAACATTTACGTTAGATAAAAAAATCAGAGGCAGATATGAAATGCCACATACTGTTAAGATAAAATCAAAGGACTTTCTGAACTATGTGTCTGAGAAAAATAGGAATATTTTGATGCATTTTGAGAATAAACATGACATATATATAAATATGCCCAATGAAATAGAGGGACAAATTATCAAAAGGAAAGACTATGTTGATTTCATGGATTATTCGCCTGCATGCCTAAGTTTGAAGGCTGTTGTCAGTGCAAAAGTTAAAAATGTACTTGAACAAATACACGTTCGTAAATCAGAATACATTCTGAAGCGAATAAAAATTGACGGCATTGCATCTGACTTTTATCTTTTGTTTGTGCCGATTATTAAAGATACAGAATTTGTTTATCCTAAGTGCGAGTTTATTGATATATACAATGAAAAATGTAAAGTATTTCAAAATAGAAAGGAGTTTTACAACGACAATGATATTTACTTTCCAAAGCGAATCACACTAACATCGAAATATAAAAACCAAGATTTGCTATATCCACAAGGTTCTGATGTCTTTTTCTCAGAAAGAGTTCTTGACGCTTTTGCAGATGAAAAAATTGTTGGTTATGACATTATTAAGGGCGGATGTTTCTATTGTACGGTAGAAACAACTGACGAGATATAAAAATTAAGCCCTCATGAGCAAATCTGTTGTCATTTGCCACAACTCTATGCAATTATCATGCCTATACCACCTGCAACCACAAAAAATCCAATGGTAAAGAAGAACCAGAAGAACCACTGTGCATAGTGACCGAGGTAGCAACCATCATATTCCTTGTAGCGTTCACGGACTTTTTTCCGTTCATCAGCAAACATGGAATTGACCTCACGGATATGCTCCTGCATCTGTGAAACCATCCATTGGCGTTCTTTGGTGAACAGTTCTTGGATTTTCTGCCAGTCAGCATCATTGACATTTACAGACTCCTTTAATTTCGTGGGAGCATTTTCCAAGACTTTGTCTATGTGCTGATTGATGGTATCAACCTTTTTGCTGATAGTAGTCACAGCACCGCCTAATTTGGCTTCCGCACGTTGATACTGCTGAACAGCATCGCTACATGAGCGACATTCTCTGTTGTCGCTATATTATTATCCTCTGGAATCTGAACCTCATTAGTAATGACATCTTTGACAGAGTTCGGAATCCACACCTTTTTGACTTCATCGCCAATGTTGATTGTGAATGCCGTTTGTGTAATTTGAGGTTGCGCCTTTGGTTGTGATGCAGTTGGAGTATGAACGACAGGACGAACTGGGCGAGGCGCAGGAGCAACGGATAGAGAAACTCCGCTTGAAACGGCAAAAATGTATTGCGAAGCAGCAAAATATTCTTTTGAAGCAATTATAGGTATTCCTCTTTTTATAATAATCCTCTCAACTCTTACAGATAAGTAACAAAGATGATGAAGTCTATTTTGTCACTATTCTCTGTTCTTTTATCGACCCCACCCTTTTTCTTTCTTTTGTGGAACGTTTCCAAGCCCTACCTTTTGTGTTCCGTCCCAATTCGTAAGTTGGTCAGCACAGCCATTGGAGCCACCAAGCGAAACGTATGTGTCTGCACTACATGACATATGGTCAACAAAAGCGAGAAAGTTGTCAATGGCGTTGTCTGTGAATTGAACTTCATTCGTAGCGAAGAGTTTTGTCCAGTTGGTGACACATTCCTGCTTGAAGTCTGTAATACCATGCCAAGGCATATCAGATAAGAACCTCTTTGCTGCCGATTCTATACTGGCTTTAGAGTCCAATCCAATGTTATGCTTTACAGCAGATGCCATAATGCCATAGTATATGAAAGCCGATTCTTTCTCGTTGAAGTTGACTCTGTCTGTCTTGGCAAAGGAAGATAAAGCTTCAAGTCCCTCATGGATGAACTTGTCAAGCACTCCTATGTATCTATTTTGACGAGCCATGCTTTCACGTTTAGCTTCGGTTTCTTGCCGAGCCTTTTCTTTTGCATCTTCCTCCTTACGCGCTTCCACTCTGTGCCAAGCCTCTGCCATTTCTGGTTCTTGCCATATGGCATTCCAACGAGCTTTCAAATCATTATACATTTCCATAAGTGTAGTATTATATTTTTTTGCACTGGCGAGTTCTTCCTTCGCACAGACAAGTTGAGTAGTCACTCGCTCCACAGCCTTCTCGTCAAGTTGAGAGATACGTTGTTTGACTTTGTTGTTTTCAGTCTTTAGCGCATCATTCTCGGCACGAAGCGACCTGTTCTCCTCTATCTGCTTATTGAGATTCTGCATATAGTAAGTGTATGTCTTGTTGACAGACTTGCGTACATCTTCATTCTGCTTGTCACGTTCTGCATTAATGGCTGCTACAAGAGCCTTAATAGCTGCGTAGATATTAGCCACACGCTCCTCACGCCATGTCTTTTGTCCTATAAGCGTAGGAATCGGGATGGCAAGTTCTTTCTTTACGGCATTCATCGCTTCTTGAACTGGAGCCTTGATGTTGAGTAAAGGAATGGTCAGCTCCTTCTTGTCGATTGTGGCAAGCACTGCATATTTCTCCACTTTGTCAAGAGCGACTTTCGCCTGACGTTCAGCTTCAAGCACCACCTTGTTCTTATGCTTGCGTCCTCGCTTCTCTTCCTCTGAAAGTTCATCATAGGAGAAGCCTCTTGCCAAACCATACTTACGCCCTACCTTGTTGTAATAGTCAGTATGCAGTTGGGAAAGGTATTGTGATTTGTCCTTTGCTCGCTCTCCCCACACTTTGGCATAAGAGACCCTTTCAACAACACCCTTTGCCGCTTCCGATTTTGTGTAGTTGTCACGTTCTTCTTTTGGAAGTGCTCTCCATTCTTTGGTAGAGAGAACCTTTTCTGGATTATCCTTGTGAATGTACTTGCTTCCGATGCGCCCACGTTTCCTTACTTGTTCAACAGGCACGGTCTGCACATGGGCATGGATGCTTGTCTCGTCACAATGCACATCAAAGCCGATGACATTCTCTTCTCCCCATTTCTCACATGCAAAGCGGTAGGTGTCCAATGCCCAGTCATAGATGCCTTTTTGTAATGTCACATTGCTGTGGTCAGCATTTGGATCTGATGTATTGAGTTTCTGTCCACCAAAGGCAAGCCTGTTAAGCACATCATGGTCACCACTGAAGATGATGCCGACAGTGCAGTTCGGACTGTTCCTTGAAACTTGGTCGGGACGCTTGGCATCCATATACGGCTTGAAGCCAAGTTCATCTAGTCTGTGCTGCAAGCGTTCATGCAACGGCACCGACTGGGAACCAAGAGGCACTATCTTTCCATCCTTGACTATCTCAAAGTTGAGTCTCTTGCGTGAGTAGTTATAATGGTTGTTCTTGTCTATGTCCGCATTTTTGAGTTGGTAACGCTTCTCGTCCCAACCTCTGCGTTCTGCCTCGTTGCCTACTTGAGACGAGAACGATTTCTTGTCTGTGCCTACATGGATGGCGGCACGTGGTATGTTTCTTTCCATAAAAATCTTGTTTGAGTTTGTAACATTGTTATAGTATGACTGGTAGCAGGTCTCGGGCGGAGCCTGAGCATAATAGAACGTGAGTTCGACGAATTAGAATAACGTTAATTGTCTATCTACTGTCCTTTGAACTGCAATTGTTGGTTTCTTAGGAAAGAAACAATAAGCAGCCAAAGATCCAAGAGTGTTGACAATGAAGTTATCGAATGATCTGTGTCTGGAATGTTCCACTTGTGCTATATTCTTAAGTTCGTCGTTAATGGTCTCTATGATCGCCCTCTTTCTAAGCAAGAGCCTGTCTGATATTTTCATGATAGAACCCTTCATGTTGCTTTTTAGTTTCGTGATGAGTTGTATTCCATCAACGAAAAGTCGATTGAACAGGTTCTTGCTTATATATCCTTTATCTCCTACAAGCTTGCCGTATATGAAATCCACAAACGCTTTGTATTCTAATGGTTTACGGTCGTCAATATCGCCAGGAGTTATCATGAAGTTAAGCAATTCTCCCTTTTCGTTACATATAAGGTGGAGCTTAAAGCCGAAAAACCATCCCATAGAACATTTGCCTTTTTGTGCGATGCCTTTAAATGTCTTGTGAATATGGATTCTTTGGGTTCTACATACACGAAGAGGTGTGCTGTCTACGAAACTTATGCCGGTACATTTTCCCAAAAGAACCTTCTTTATAAAGATAGCCAACGGAATGGCAATGGTCTTCTGAAGTTCCACAAAACGGTTATATGATACTACATTTGGAAATAAATGTCGAAGATGAACACATACATATTCCTTATAGAAATGTTTCAGGCAACGAAAGCCTGAACTGTGGAAAAGTATAACGATAACCATTATTTCTGCCTTTGACATGGTGAATTCACGATGATATCTACGTTTGGTGTTGCTTTTTATGGTGTATTTTTCCATTTGGGCATCAAAAACTTTGCAGAAGTCATCCGCAATACAGAAAATTTCAGTAACTTTGTCCTCGGTGATCATAGCGATTATTGTTTGTAAACTTTTGATTTTTAGCACATTAAAGTTACAACAATTTTCGCTAATCACCAAATTTTTAGACACTTATATTTCGTCGAACTCACGTTAATAGAAGGACTTTTTAAGTGAACAGCGTCAGCAGGTGAATCTAAAAGTCCCTATTATGTTTAGGACTTTTGTGAAAGTCCGTCACGCAAGCGTGCTCGCAGATCCTTACCCACTCTGCTATGGCTCTTCCACCAACACCAACCCAAGACTGTCTATCAGATGTTGGAGTGGCGGATGTTGCTTTATCAGCCTTTGTAGCGCCATCTGCGGTGTTTCCGTCATCAGCAGGAAGTCTGCAATGTCAAGACCTTTGGTCTTTTGTTCATCGGTGGCATTGTCTTCCAAGATGTTGCTTATGACAACCCTTTTGCAAACAGATTGCAGCAATGGAATTTTTGATTTCCATTTGTCCGTTGCTCCAAGGTCAGGGAACAGAATGATGTCCCGACCTCCCAATACCTTGACAGCGATTTGGTTGAGACAGCCATGCATACCTCCAGTTGCCAGCCAGATGAAATTGGGGATGAAATGTGATGCAATTATGGCAGTTTTTTCACTCTCGACAATAGCGACCGACATTGTGGGATGCTGTGCCTGCAAATGCTCACCAAAGAAACATTGGCACAAGTTGAAATCTGGAAGATGAAGAAAAGCATGCGCCCATCCAACATAAGAACGTGGCTCTTTCACACGATGTCCGTCTTTGGGATTATATAGCATGACCTTGCCAGTCCTCACTTTATCATCCTTGTCAACTTGCCAATAAATGGTTGAGCCTCCCCACTTATAGGATGTTCCGACATGATACATCTTCATCAGCCTTTCTGTCTCTTGTTCACCAAAGACCTTGGAAAGGTACCGGTATAACGGATTGATTCCGTAATGAGACAAGGAACGCTCCATAATAGCGTTGGCGATATAGGAAATAGGCTTTTCTACGACTTTCGGTTGGATATTCCTTCTTGTCGGATATGGCAATTTGTCCTTAGATAGAAAGTCTGGATGCTCACGGAAATAGTCTTTAGGAGTATAGTGATACCCACAACTATGCTCATGGTCGCATTTGCCTACATTGTCAGGGAAGGACACTTTCCCCTCATCATCTATGTATCTTGTGAAACAACGCTTGCGCTCACAATTCGGGCATGTGTAACGATTACCCGATCTGTATTTCTCCAAGTGAAATCTATACTCGTTCATCATCGTAACTGAAATGAATTATTGGTGAATTTCAGCTTTCAGTTCTTTCATGTTTTCAGTTACGCACTTGTCAACTGAAAAACTGAAACAAATGAATACTGAAAACAGGTTGCTTTATGTTTCAGTTGCCTGTCCTGTTTGGAACTTTACTTTTTCGTAAAATCCTTTCTTTGCCTTTGTGATTAGTCCAGACTTCATAAGCTCCTTTATATAGTTCATCACAGTACGGTCTGTAACACGCAGATTCTCCATTCCTGTTTTAATGGCAGTTTTTGTGTCAAAACTGTCTTCCAACAGATACAGCAACTCCTTGGACATAGAATCACAGGTGTCTTCAGCAACAAAGGCTCTGCAGCGTTGATAACAATTCTCACAGTATTCATTGAGTCGTAATGCTCCTTCTATGGAATCCACATCAATACTTTGCAGATGGCTCTCGCCACAGGCGTATCTTAGAGCTTGGAGCAATAAGGCAATGCGTGCGACGTGGGTATTGTGCTTCATCACCCTCGTTTCAACATCTTCATCGTCCTCTATGGCATTGATGGCATCCACATTTCTGTTCCACCAACCAAAGAAAAGGGAATGTGCGTCCTTGTCCATATAAAGAATATTTGGACAACATTCATTTGTGTCATTACACCTTGCATAGTCAAGTCCAAAGATTTTCCCGATGATGTCAGCCCATTTTCTTGAAGCCTCGCTCTGGCGCACATGGCCGTCTTCCTCATCCAGCCAGTGTGGAACTTTCTTGGATTTGGGATATACAACCAGAATACGGTCAAGAAAACCTGTATCCATGAATTTGGAAGCCATCAGTTCTTTCATTCGTTTGGTCTGTGTTGTACCGATGATGTTGACACATGGCTCTTCTACACGTTGTGGGCGGTCATTCTTGACACGGGTGTTCTCCAAGTAGCATCCGCTCCAGATGGAAAGTAGGCGTTCAAGCATGGGATTTCTCCCATACCTGTCTGTATTGGCAAGCAGTCCGAGAATTTCATCATAGTTGATGGCTATGCCACGCAAGTTGTTGTAATGCTCCAATACCAGAGCCTCCAATGTAAAGTCATCCAATGTGACCCTTTTCAGAATAGGCTTCTTCATTTCCTTGCTTCCGCTTTCCTTTGTTGCACATGCTGCCTCATATAGGTCAAGTTCATAGCAAAACTTGTCAAACAGCTTTCGTTCATACTCCCGAATTGGCTTGTATGCAAGCTGTAATGGTGGAGTTTTGCCCATGCCAGGTCTGCCAACCAATATGATATAAAGGGCGGCATTCGTGTCCCAATCCTGCTTAACGTGAATACGATAGGTATTGCCAAGAGCCGCTGATGCTGCCGACAGCATGGACATGGCGACATAATCCACCTTGAAATTGCCGTGCACCACCATGTCTATGATGATGGACTGCATTTTTTGTGGAAATACCTCAAGAGGGAAGCCTGAGTCCGCTAAAGACTCGGCTTCCATGTTGATTTTGTTACAGAGTTCAAGCGCATCCATGACATTACCAGTTTAAGGGTTTCGGTTTGCGCTTGTTTCCTGCAAGAATGGCTGCATTCTCCTCCTCTGCCGTGAGAGGTACAGGATTCTTGCGGTTAGTCTCCAGCCACTTGTCAAGTTCATCTTGATAAAGGCAATAACGCTTGCCCGGCTTGGTGGCAGGAATGCTGCCGTTGCCAAGTTTCATGTAGAGAGTTGCCATCGGCATTTTGAGATATGCCGATGCTTCCTCCACACTCATAGGTATGTGCGTATTAGCCTTGTGTGGCTTGTTCTGTGATTGCAGACTGACGATCATCTGCTTCATGCCCACCACTTCGTCCCGAAGCTGGGCAACGACCATTGGAAGGTCGTTGAAAGTTAATTCCTTTGTCATATACAAGTTGTTCTAAAAAAACTGGGACAAAGGAACAGAATGATGCTTCCGTTACTGAGATTCGTGACAGTCATTTGTCATTCACGAAGGAATAACTCTAACAATGGGGATTATTCGGAAGTTTTCTCTGTAACATCATGGAAATCATGTCTACCATTGTCTGGTTCGTCAATAGGAATGACATCATTGGAGCATGGTGCTTTCAGGTTCTTCAATGTACTGTAGTCCAAGCCTTCAAACGGTTTGGGGAACAATGCCTTGATAAAAGCTATTCGCATTGCCATTGTGTAATCACGCTTGCCCAAACGTTCTGCGATATTCCACACGAAGTGCCTTAAAGGAATATTCTCAACCGTCTCCTTGAAACGGCTTATTGCTGTCGGGGTATAGTTGGTGTCGTTGCTCCATTCCGTGATAGCCTCAATTACCTTGTACAAATCTTCCTCATAAAGGAAACGTGACATGGTACGATGCACATAGTCAAGTACGGTTCTTGTTCGCTTGTCCTTTTCCTCCTGTGCATCTTTTTCTTGTGCCTCTACACACTTGGCATAGTCCTCATGACTGTATTGTGCTGACTCTGTTTGTGGTAATGTTTGCTTTGGCTGTTCTTGTTCTGTTGCTGGCTCTGCTTCTATAACGTTTTTCTTTGTCTTGCTGTTGCTACCAATGGTCATCAGTTCATAGGGATAATTCACCATAGAAATGAATATCGCCCAAAGCAGGATGTTGCTCCCTACAAAGATGATTGACTCGACAAACAGACTTTGGTGAAAGTCATTGCCTACATACATAGCCACGACAAGAGAGATGGCGAGAATTGCAGTACCAACAAAAGCGTAGATGGTACAATCTGAAGTTGTCTTGTTTTCTATCATTATTGTATTCGTTTTATTGTTATTCGTTCAAAAACTTCCACAAAGTTAGATGCAGAAGCATGTAAAAACCGCATTTACGTTCTCTGGCACTCTTTCTTTTACGCTTTATTAGCGTTCTAATATAATATCATACTCTGAATCATACTTTAAACTTCTCGTTAGCGTCAGTTGCTGCTAATTGCTGACTACAAAGGTAAGGGCAAAGAAAAGGGATATTTGCAGTTCATCCTCAATATCAACAGAAATTGGAATGAATTTGTCGAATTGGTTCTATCCATGACAGCAAATAGAACCAACAAAAAGAGAAAAGGACTATTGGAACACTATCATTCCAACAGTCCTTTTCTGCGTGTTATTGTCAAATGGTTACTTCTTCAAGGTGATACAGCCAACCGAAGCACGTTTCTGAGCATCGGAAATCTTGGCATACACCTCTGTCGTTGCCACATTCTTGTGACCGAGATAACGCTGCACAACCGCAATACTTGTCCCTGCGTCCAACTGGAGACAGGCAAAGCTGTGGCGTGAGCAATGATAGGAGATATGCTTGGTGATCCCTGCATCTTTCAGCCAATTTTTCAGCGGTGCCTGTGTCATGGAGTCTTTGAAATCAGGAAACACCTTGCCACGTTTATCTGGTGAATAGCCTATCAGTTCCAAGGCTTCCTCACTGATTGGGTTATGCACGATGTCTTTTGTCTTCTGCATTCGTGTAGTGACATACATCACACCATCGCTGCCGTATGGCTGTATCTCCTCCCAAGTGAGTTTCTTGATGTCGCTCTTTCGCAATGCCGTTAGACAAGAGAATAGAAAGGCTCGCTTCAAGGCAGGAGCAGAGCATGGTGTGGATGCCAAGCGGATAACCTCGTCTTGTGAAAGATGCTCCTTGTCAGTCGGGATTGTCTCGATACGCTCCAAGAAACCATTGGGATTCTCCTTAATCTTGCGGTCACGATAGGCTGTATGGATTGATGCACGGAAAGTTGACCAGTAGTTGGCTGCCGAGTTGATATGTAGCTTTCTGTTCTTATGCAGTCCCTGTGGTGCAGTCAGCAGATACTCACGAAACCTGTTGCACAAGTCCACGTTAATCTCCCCAAAGGTACACTTGCCTTGTGTGAAGGTACGGAAGTGCATATAGACGTGTTGCCACTTGGAGTTTTTCTTGTCTGCCAGTTTCTTGAAGTAGGCAAGGAAATCTCCCTTCATTTTCTCCTTGTCGAAGAAGTCGTAACGCTCGTTGACGATAGCCTCGAAGCGACGGCAGCGTATCGCCTCGGCTCTTGCCGTAAGGTTGAGGTTGTACTTCTGTTCCGTCTGGTTCTTCGGCTTGGCATAGATGTAGATGCCAAGCGACTCATGGCGAATGACTTTCATCGTGCTCTCGTCACGATATCCTGGATAATAGTCAAGATAATAGGACAGCATGTGTCCGTCCTTGATTTTGCGTGTACGCAATGATACGGTCTTGCAAATGTTGCTCATAACTGATATGTATTATTGATGATTATTCGTGGTGAAGTGTATCTTCACGGCTGCAAAGGAATAAAATGATGCATCCGTGACTCCAATTATTCATAGTAACTGATGGATAATGCTGAAATCATTTGAAATCACAGTCCTTTTGCTGTCCTTTCTGCCATTGCTCGCTCCACATCCGTCTTCAAAAGCAGATTCTTTACACCCACTTTTACCTTGCTGATATGGTGAACTCTCACAATATGGCAGATGTTGGCACTTGTCAGACCATACAACTGTTGCACCTGTTCGGTGGTATAATAGTTGTCATCGTTCATGAGGTCAGTCCTGCGAAGTTCTTCAAGATGTTCCTTGGAATAATAGGTGCGACCATACTCACGTTTGGTCGGTATCTTGTGACGGTAGGTGTATGCCCTGAGTGCCGACTTGCTCATACTAAAAGCTTCCTCTACATCATCAGCAGTCACCCACTCGGTGATGCTGTGGATGTCAACGGCAGTACCGAAGAACTCGTCAATATGCCGTTTGCTGTAATAGTTCTTGCCAGCAATACGACACATCGGTATCTTGTTGCGCTTGGCAGAGGTGTAGAGCCAAGACTTCTTGACTTTATAAAGGGACATAACTTCCTCACCAGAATAATAGTCAAGCACCTCATTCTCCTCTTTCCCTTTTGTTG
>OLFY01000244.1_pt1 | contig 85527 bp, 78 predicted proteins | sample 1605611 | NCBI WGS metagenome assembly OLFY01 (sample SAMEA3888923, study PRJEB22519) | human gut metagenome | biome: human gut; feature: human-associated habitat; material: faeces | place: Denmark | collected 2011 | reverse complement strand
TGCCGCACCTCGCTCGCCGTATCGGCACTTAGAATTATGCGGTATTGCCTTTATAAAACATTTCACGGCACGTCATTTTGGGAGTATCCTCCCGTAGGGACGCACGCAGACGTATCGTCCTATCGTCGAACAAAATATCAGCCCGATGTCCATTCCAATTTATATGGGTTTTAGGTTAGCAACACCTCGCGCACATTTCTTCCTTGCCCGCCCTGCGGGTACCTCATCTGCCGTTTCCTTCTTCTTTTTTGAGGGGTGGGTTTTGATACAGGAATCCCCGCCGCCAAAGCTACTGTGCTCTGGCGGCGGGGATTCTGTTTGCCCGGCATTGAATCAGCAGGTCGTTTTTGGTATACTGTTGGATAAACGAAAGATAAGGAAATGGGGAAGAAACATGGCTTCTTATACATTTGAAAATCACACATTCCGCATGGTAGACCGCACCGACGGCAAGGATATTAAGGTACCGTCCAACATGTACCCGCTCAACCGCGAAGCACAGCTGTTTACCACCGAAACTACCGATACCATCAGCGATGCCCATGTGCGGGAGATTGTGAACTGCATTGACGGCCGCATGAACAACATCTACCAGAATGCCGAACAGGTAGTACGCACCCTGAACGTGTACGGTATTCCGGCTGTGCAGTATGTGGGCTGGGTGTTTATGTCGGATTCTGCCCCCATGTACCAGTCCTTTGCTCTGGTCAAGGGTGACCACGGCGGCCCGGCCATTATTGACCTTTCGGTGGACCCGGTCTGGCCCCAGTGGGAACAGGAAATGGCCCAGTACACCACCCCTGACGAGATGCGCGCCGCCTTTATTGAAAAGCAGTCAAAGCGCTGGGATGTGCCAAACACCGAGCGCTGCGTGTTTGGCCAGGTACCGGATTATATGGTGTATGTTGCCAGCATGTGCACCACCGACCAGGGCTTGAAGCTTTACCAGAAAGTCATGCGCGCCTTCCCCAAGCATCCCGCCAACCTGGAAGCCGAGCACGCACAGCGCGCCATGGTGGAGAGAGTGATGAAGGGGAAGATTTAAGGCAATCCCAACCGGAAAAATTCTCGGCACTGACCGGGTATTACTCGGCGAGCTGGAACAAAGGCGGCAAACCCAAAACGCTGACCTTACGGGAATGGGCAAATCTGGATACCGCCAAAAGCAGAAAGAAGTTTCAGGACTTTCTTACCCTGAAAATGCAGCCCTACAGCGATGTGCTGAGTGTTGCCGAAGCAAGCCGGTTTACCGGCTATCACCACAACACCCTGACGAATTGGTGCCATAACGGTTACATCCGATACTTTGAAATCAGTGGTGGGTATATGATTCCCAAATCTTGTCTGCTGAATTTTCTGCTTAGTCCTCATATTCTGGACAGCTATCGACCTTCTAAAAAGCTGGTTGACCTTGCGAAAGAATTCAGCCGACAGGGCAAATCGACAAAAAAGCCCACCACCAAAGGAGTGCCATAGAGAAAAGCAGCGTCCCCCGAATGTCAAACGGAGGACGCTGTTTTTATAGCCCTATTTCAACTGCTGACAATTTGTCACCAGTTGGCGCATGACTGTCATCGGCATTAGGCAGCGACATATAGCTTCCGTAATTTTTAACTGCCTACAATTTGTAGTCATTTCACAAGCCGTATGCTTTGGAGCTATTTCAGATTATGCCCTATTAAATCGAAGCACTTGAATGCGGCCACTAACAGCGGCGGCAATTTTCGCGGCTCGTCCATCATCAAACTGGGCGGCTGTTCGGAAGATTTCTTCTACTTTATTGGAAAATCCATCAAGGCGCTCCAGCGGCAGATCCACATAAGGCGCAATCAGCTTTAGCTGGGATTGCTGCGAGGTTTCAAACGGTTTTGCGGGAACCATGGCTTCCGCATTGATCGCGCGGGTGAGGGTCATCTGCCAAAGGCTTGTGCCGCTGTCATAGATGGGCGCTGTTCCTTTCCATTCCAGCGTTTCGGAATCACGCAGGAAACCGAAATTGCCAAGATGGCGATCCGTGTTGGCTAAGATGAAATCGGCAGCCAGCATATTGCAGACCGCTTTCTTTGCATCAGGAATTCCGACAGTCCGGCAGCAGGTGTCGAAGTGTTCCCAGTTGGAAACGCCCTGCGCTTGCGGCAACAGCCGCATAAATTGGGCGGCGGTGACAAGTTCGGTGTGATCATTGGTAAAGCACGCGCAGGCGGACATGACCTGCCCGCCCTGCTCTACAAGCCAGTAGGGAACGTGCGGCATACCAAGCGCATCATACAGAGCCGTGGCAACGATTTCGTTGTAAGGCTCCTGCTTGTAAATGCCCGATCCTGCTTTTAAGAGGATTCGTTTTCCGTCCGCAATGCGCCAGCGCTTTTGTAAAAAGCCGTCTGAGGTATTGCAGGGGGAACACAAATCCGGCTGTGCTGAGAGAATCCCCTCGCCAAACAAAGCGCGTCCCACATCGTCAGAAAAGTCGTTCTCGTAGAAATTTACATCGTGCCAGTTCTGTGGGGCATCGCAGGGCGTGACCCAATACTGGTCTGAGAGGCTCAGCCCGCTGCATTTGACAAGCAGAAGTTCGGCGTAAGGGATATGCAGCGTTTCCAAGGCGCGCTCCAGCCCGGAACGGCTTGCCGGGATACCGCGCCCTGCCCACCATTTGCGCAGGGACAGAACATCAAAGCTGCCATCGCTATGCTTTGCGCCAAGGGGAATCCTCTGCGCCGAAAGAAGCTCCGCCACATCAATAATGTCGCCGGTCTTTTCAGCTATTTCAATAACAGCCACTTGATGATTGCGCTGCATCAGGAAAAATCGCATTCTGCTCACCTGCCTTACCTTATAGAACGATTATACTCTATCCGGCGGGGCTTTGCAATCTGCGTTTTTGTCGCAGCGTCAATCCTTTTCTATAAACCAAGGGGGAAGTATATCTTTTTTCTGGAAATGGGGTGCCGTCTGTGTTTCCCCCCACACCTCCTTTCAGCCAGCTGAAGTGACAAATAGCCAGCTAAAAACAAATAATCGTATCCTTGGCACCTTACCTATTTTGTAGGCAAGGTGCTTTTTTCATACAGAAACGGAGGTCACCCCCATGGGAAAATACCAAAGGCAATACCGCATAATTCTAAGTGCCGATACGGCGAGCGAGGTGCGGCAGCTGCTAGGCCAAAAGCGCAGATAATACTGGATGTCTTATCGAGCATTTTGGCAACGCAGATGCCGTGCCGCAGCCGTCGGAGCGGTGCTTAAGCCGTAAGGCGGGAATTGTGCGGTGTTGCCCAAAAGAACATCGAAGCTGCCCGCCGAATTACCGTGATGCAGTATTTGGAAACCTATCACCCCGGCGAACTTGTGCGCAAAACGGATCGCGAGTACTGCACCCGGACGCACGATAGCCTGATCATCACGCCTGCCAATGGATTCTTCCACTGGTTTTCGCGTCATGTAGGCGGCAACAACGCCATTGATTATCTGACCAAGGTGGAGGGCATACAGCGAAACCTCCGCTGCGGTGCTGGGCGTTTATGTACAGGCGGATGCGGATTTTACCGCACAGTTGGTTTATACTGCGCCCGATGGCAGCACACTGACCAAAACCCTACAGGTAGCCATCGACCGCAATGCGACTGCCGAATATCCTTTCCCCGACAGCGAAATTGCCACCTTTGCCGAGCGCCCCACCCCTGCGGTGACCAGCGGCAAGATCACCAAGGTTGCCAAAGTCAACGGCACATGGCTGATCTGGTTCAACGGTGAGGAAGCCTATTGCTGCACCCACGGTGCCAACGGTCAGCCTGCCGGCTGCCCGCCGTACACCTATGTGAACACTTCCACCGTCAGCGCTGACCAGTGCGTCCCCGGTGACCACTACGGTAACCAGATTCACATCTGGGGCGGATTGAACCAGCTTTCTTTGGGCGATGCGGACGATCTGCCCGCAGTTTTTTCCGCTGATGAGGGTGAAGAAATCTCTCTTTTGGATTTCTGTGCATCAATTTATGACGATGTACAGATGTATATTATCGAAAACTTTCCCGAAAGCACCGCGGCGGAAATTTATCTTGCCTCTGCCGATGAGCTGGCGAACGGTGTGGAAACCTACGCCTCCGCCCGTGGGTACTACACCTACATCTACAATCCCGGTCGCGCAGGGTGGCAGACCGTTGCCCTGATCGGACCTGAGATCGGTGAGGAGGAACCTGAGCCGGAACCTGTTGTGCAGGAATACTACGCCAGCTGGGAGGCACCGGCCCAGACCGCCAGCGGAAGTTTTGATTTTTCCTATGGAATCCGCACGGATAAGATCCAGCTGAAAACGCAGGAAAAGGTGGACGGCGCGACCATCGAGATCGAGCCCATCACCAAATCCGGCAGCATTGACGGCGGCAGCTGGTCTGTCAGCCCGGCAAGCAAACAGACCGTAACCACCAGCGGGCATACCGCCGATGACAACTACCAGAAGAACGGCGGCGACGAAGCCGCAAGCTGGAGCCTGCACTACGCGGTGACTAAGACCTCCGGCACACGCAACGGTCGAGTCGGACCGTATACCTCACAGGAGGCTGCCGACGAAGCCGCCAACAGCGCCCGCGATGCTGCCCTTGCGGAATTGCAGGCAGAAGCGCAAAATGCCGTAAACGCGGCAGTCAGCAGCGCCAAAACTCAGTTGGGCAGTTTGCAGTTCCGATACGAAGAAATCTCCGTACCCTACGGCTTTGAAAAGTATTGGGGCAGCAACGGCAGCTACCAGACACTGACCGTGCCGGCCAACTCCGACAACGAGTACCTGATGCGCAACGCGGAATGGAGCCTGCAGGTCAATATACGAAAAACCGACAGCGAAACCGGCAACCCGATTGCCGCCGACGCCTGTTATGAAATTTATCAGTGGGACAGTGTAAGTAATAAGTTTCTTGCAGCCGATGGGTACAACACCTACAGCGTACAGCGCCAGGGCGACGGCAGCTATACAGTCATCAATGCACTGAGCGATTTTGTATTCAGCGCCATCAAAGCCATTGGTGCCATTCTGCTGGGCTTCGGCATTGTGCAGATCGGTCTCGCCCTCAAAAGCCACGATGCCGGGCAGCGCGCGCAGGGCTTTATGACCTTTTTCGGAGGCGTTGTTATCTACTTTGCCAAGGATATTCTGGATATGATTCTGTGATAGAAAAAGCCGTCAGCGTATGCTGACGGCTAACAGTTAAGAGCTGACGGGTTCAACGGTAAGTTTCAACCCCAAGGGCTGCATGATTTTCAGCAGCGTATCAAGATTAGGGGTTGTTTTGTAGGATTCAATGCGCGCCACAGAGGACTGCGGAATGCCGCACATGGCGGCGAGATCGCGCTGGCTGATGCCCATTGCGTTGCGCTGTTCAACCATTGCGCCGACAATCTCGGCAATTTCCTCAATCTGTTCCATGTCTCCGCGAGCCTGTGCATCAACGCTTTTTACGTGAGCTTTGTAATCATTCCATGTTCTCATAAGTCAGCAGTCTCCTTTCTGCGCAAGTAATCATCACGTTCGGCTTTTGCCTTCTCAATTTCGCGTTTCGGGGTCTTTTGTGACTTCTTGCGGAACTGATGCAGCAGCACAAAGGTGTTTTCTTGGAAATAAAAGTAGAATACCCGATTGTTGCCCGGACGAAGCTCCCAAATATCCTCTTCAAGGTGTTTGGTAATATTATCCGGCAGACGAGTACCTTTGCTTTGCAGCAATTCAATGTACAAGCTGATCTGCTTATATTGTATGCGGGCATCTTTATTGGTGGCGGCCTTATTGCGCAGAGCTTCTAAGAAATCCCATAACTCAGAGTTTCCGTCTGCTTTCTCGTAAAATTCAACTGTGTACATTGAGTTACTCCAAATGCTTTTCTTTGTATTTATGATAGCACAAATGCTATCGAAAGTCAACCACTCTGCCGTTATCAAAACACGAAAGAAGGTGAAATTTTGAATCAAAACTGGATTGTAGAAAACCTGAACAATGCCTTTTCCACTTGGAACGGCAAATTAACAGAGCTTTGGGGGCTGGTGACAACCAGCCCTCAAACTTTTAAGGGCGGGGCTGTATGGGGCGTAATGCAAAGCCTGCACAATGCGTTGATCGGCATGCGCGTAATGGCTAACTGCTATATGGATTCCTCTGCGGCAACGTGGGTTTATTTTGATGAAATTCACGTATTGCTGAAGGACTCTATGAGCGCTGATTTTCTGGATTCGACATGGAAGCGATTCCGTAAATATAACGCCTATGCCACCGGCATTACGCAGGACATTCAGGATTATCTGGCAAACCCGATAGCAAATGCGCTGCTTTCCAACAGCGAGTTTGTCATTATGCTGCGGCAAACTAAGAGTCTGGATGCCTTGAAAAGTCTGTACGGGTTATCCAACCCGCAGCTGGAATTTCTGCGCAACGCCAGCGAGGGACACGGCATCATCAAGATTGGCAACAGTGTACTACCATTCACCAATCTGGAACCCAAGGATAGTGATGTCTATCAGCTCATCACAACGAAACCGGGAGAAAGGAAGAAGCAGGAATGATTTTGCATAAAGAAAAGGCGGGTCGAAGCCCGCCTTAGAGTCAGTGGCAGTTTAGTGCTGCCAGATATTGTTTTCTAAATCACGCAGACGCGCTTGGTAGTCGTTAATAAGCGCCTGCGTGTTTTCTGTATCCGGAAAGCTGACAATATAGCCGTCCTCGGATTCGTGAAAGCCGACAAAGCCCGCAAGCCCTGCCATCTCCGCAACCTTGACCAAGGTGTGGTAATCATACTCGCTGTTGTTTATGTGTAAAATCATGGGGTTCTCCTAACTGCTGCTGTTTGTTGCGGATTTGTTCGACAAATCGAAATTTGACACTTTGTATTTATCGAGAATACTCTTGAAACCATTTTGCAAAGCGTGATTTATTGAAAATAATGAATTTATATAGTTCTCCATTTTTCATATTAACTGTTGCAATTGGAAAGACTATCCACTTCCAAGAGATTTCTTTTATTTCCTGCATCGGCAAAACTAAATTTCTGTATTTTTTGTCAACTGTAAGCTTGTTTGTCTTGTAAGTAAGCGACTGACTATCGAGGTACAGACCTCCTCCAAGTATGCCATTGTGACACAAACTGCAAACAAAAGATTTCATAGAAACATCCCTCAATTAAATTGCGATTTGTCCTCCTAATCATATCACAAAAAAGCGCCCATGCCAAAACCCGGCATGGGCGCTGCCTTTACTGCTTTAGTTTTTCAGCGCCTGCATCGGTGCGGGGATGCGGCCGCCGCGGTGGATCATGACCGCAGGGCTGAACTTGCTGATGGGCATGATGGGCGCGTGGCCCAGCAGGCCGCCAAAGTCCAACACGTCGCCGGCCTTGTGGCCGATGGCAGGGATGACGCGCACCGCCGTCGTCTTGCTGTTCACCATGCCGATGGCGGCTTCATCCGCAATCAAGGCACTGATGACCTCGGCGGTGGTATCGCCCGGGATGACCACCATGTCGATACCGACCGAGCAGACCGCCGTCATGGCCTCGAGCTTTTCCAGCGTCAGGCTGCCGCAGTTGGCGGCGTTGATCATGCCGTCGTCCTCCGACACCGGGATGAACGCGCCGGACAGGCCGCCGACATGGTTAGACGCCATGACGCCGCCCTTCTTGACCGCGTCGTTCAGCAGGGCCAGGCAGGCCGTGGTGCCGCAGCAGCCGCAGCTTTCCAGGCCCATCTCTTCCAGAATGTTCGCAACGCTGTCGCCGATGGCGGGCGTCGGGGCCAGCGACAGGTCGATGATGCCCGCAGGCACGCCGAGACGCTCGCTGGCGAGATTTGCCACCAGCTGGCCCAGGCGGGTAATTTTGAACGCCGTGCGCTTGACCAGCTCGGCCACCTCGTCCATCGGGGCGTCCTTCGGCAGCTTGGCCAGCGCGGCGCGCACGGCACCCGGGCCGGAAACGCCGACATGGATCTCGCAGTCCGGCTCGCCCGCACCGTGGAACGCGCCCGCCATAAAGGGGTTGTCCTCGGGCGCATTGCAGAAGACGACCAGTTTGGCATCGCCCATGCACATGTTGTCCTTCGTCAGCTCGGCGGTCTCGCGCACGACCTCGCCCATCAGCTTGACGGCGTCCATGTTGATGCCGGACTTGGTGGAGCCAATATTGACGCTGGAGCATACAATATCGGTCTCGGCCAGCGCACGGGGAATAGCCTCGATCAGGCGCTTGTCGCCCGCCGAAAAGCCCTTGTGTACCAGCGCGCCGAAGCCGCCGATGAAGTTGACCCCCACGGCCTTGGCCGCGCGGTCCAGCGCCTTGGCATACTGCACCGGGTCGGCATCAGGCGCAGCGCCCAGCAGCATGGCAATCGGCGTGACGCTGATGCGCTTGTTGACGATAGGGATGCCGTACTCGGCGCTGATGCCGTCCACGACCGGGACGAGATTGCCCGCCAGACGGACGATCTTGTTGTAGATTTTTTCGCAGGCTTTGTCGCCGTCCGGGTCGATGCAGTCTAACAGACTGATGCCCATGGTGACGGTGCGCACATCGAGATTTTCTGCGGTGAGCATCTCGATGGTTTCCATAATGTCGCGGCTGTTGATGATTCTCATACTGCCGCCCCCTTAAATGGTGTGCATGGCGTCAAAGACTTCCTGGCGGGTCACAGTGACCTGCATCTTCATCTCTTTGCCCAGCTCGGCGAAGCGGTCGCGCACAGCGGCGGCCTCGGCGGTCGATTTGCTCAGATCCACCAGCATGATCATGCAGAACATCTCCTGCATGATGGACTGGGAGACGTCCTCAATGTTGATATTCAGCTCGGCACACACCGCGCTGACCTTGGCAACGACACCCACGGTGTCCCGCCCAATGACCGTGATAACTGCTTTCATAGTATGACCCCCTCAAAATGTCCGGTGATAAACGGAATACTGCCATTATAACAAAATTCTGCAAAAGAGTAAAGAATTTAACGAAAAGTGATACTTTTTCAAATGGGCGAACAGCCAACAAGCTGCCGCTTTGCAGGGGCCGCACAGGTGCGGCCCGCAACTGTACGGCGGACATCCGCTTGCCTTTCACGCGCGGGCCGGCCATGCCCGGCGGCCCCCACAGGGCGTCGGAAATGTCAAAACTCCGCCGAATGTTCCGCGCCGCGTACATCATCCCGCTGCAATTCGGCCAGCAGTTCATCCTCGCCGCCGTGGAGCAGCAGCTTCTCGCTGTACTGCTCAAACCGCTCACACTCGTTCTCGGCCAAGAACGGCGCGGAGTCGGGGCCGAGGGCCAACTCGTTGACAAACACGACCATCTCCTGGCCGTCTTCAAACGCCTGCTCCATAAAGTCAAAGGCGCATTCCAGCGCGTCGCCCGCAGTGGAAACCGCTTCCTCCCGGTGGCGCACCTGCACATTGAACGCCCCGCGCACCGTGTCAAAGGCGTCGTCAGCATCCAGGGCGCTGTCCAGGTGCCTGCTCCACTCTTCCAGCAGGGCCAGCGTGCGGGTGCGGGCGGCGGCTTCATCGGGCAGCAGTGCCCCGGCAGCCTTGTCGGTGTCCAGCCGGGCGCGGTAATTCTCGCACTGGGCGGCAAACAGCGCAGCGGGGTCGGCGTCATCCTGCTGGGTCAGTGTGCGCTTAAAGCTGCGCAGCTGCTGGTAGCAGGCATCCGTCACCGCGCCGGTGGCCGTGGCGGCGGCAAAGCGGGTGTTCAGCCCCGCCAGCAACAGGCTGACCAGGCTGATGCGCTCGTCAAAGCTCGCGTCCATGGCGCGGGCCACCACCGTGTCAAAGGGCTTGCCCTGCAGGATATCCTCGACGCCGTAGTCCTGGTGATACTTGCGGTAGAGCACCCAGTAGGCCGCAAAATCCCGCGCGACCTCCGGGTGACGCAGGTATTGCCCGATGACGCCCTCGTCGATGGGCAGATTCAGCTTGTCCGCCGCCTGCAAGAAGGCGGACAGATCCTCCCACCCGCGGGCAGTCACAAACTGTACGCCGTCCACATCGTTCTCGATTTTGTAAAAGTGCTGGGGGCGCAGCTCCAGATAGGCCGTCACGGCGGGGTGCAGCCGGTGGGCGCGGGCGTAGTCCTGCCAGACGCTCAGCTTCGGCTCAACGTCGATGCGCCGCACGCGGTCCAGCGTGACGAGGTCAAATTCCCGCACACTCTTGTTGTACTCCGGCGGGTTGCCCGCCGCCACAATGACCCAGCCTTCCGGCACGGCCTGGTTGCCGAAGGTCTTGCACTGCAAAAATTGCAGCATCGTCGGGGCCAGCGTCTCGCTGACGCAGTTGATCTCGTCGATGAACAGGATACCGTTTTTCTTGCCGGTGCGCTCCATGGCCGCGTAGACGCTGGCGATGATCTCACTCATCGTGTACTCGGTCACGCTGCGGGTCTTGCCGTCAAAATCCCGCTCCCGGATGAAGGGCAGGCCCACGGCACTCTGCCGCGTGTGGTGGGTGATGGTATAGGCAACCAGCGCAATGTCGCACTCCTGCGCAATCTGCTCCATAATTTGGGTTTTGCCTACGCCCGGCGGGCCCATCAGCAAAATGGGGCGCTGGCGGATGGGCGGTATCAGCGGGCGGCCAATATCGTCCGTGGCAAGGTAGGCTTGCACAGAACGCTTAATTTCCTCTTTGGCACGTTGAATATCCATGGTTCATCGTCCTTTCGGGTCAAATTCTTCCGGCTGCAAAACAAGGCGCATGGCCCAGGGCGGCACATCGGGCGGGGCGGTGCCGTCCTCCAGAAACAAAAACGCAACATCGAACGCCGGGCGGCGTGTGGGATAGACACCCTTGCCGTCGGTGAAGTATAAAACGCCCTGCAAGTCTCGCAGTGCGCCGTCCTGGCGCAGTTCTTCAATGCGGGCGAATGCGGGGCGGAAGTCCGTTCCGCCGCCGCCCACCAGCGTAAACTGGGCCGTGTAGCGGTCGAGGGCGTCCAAATCGTTCAGCCAGGTTTCGTCCCGCACGGCGTTGTCCGCCTGCATGACCAAAATGCGGCACTGGCGGAAAAAGCTGTCCTGGCTTTTTAACAAGGTGAAGGTCTCTTTCAAAAACGCCTTGACCAGCTCGCCCGCGGTGGACTCGCTGGTGTCCACCACAATGACGAAGTCGCGGATCTTTTTCACCTCGCGGCTTTCCAGCGGCTCAATTAAGGGCATATTGCCGTAGGTGCGCAGGCCGTAGCTGTAAAAGCCCAGGTCAAATTCCTCGGGGTCAAGGTGCGGCTCCTCATGCCAGACGGCGAAGCGGCGCAGGAAGTCGCGGTAGGTGCGGCGGCTGCGCCCGGCCTGCACCTGGGCCTGCAAAGCCTGGGCGGCGGTGTCCTGCCCGGCGCGCTGGCCGTTTTCCTCCATGCTCAATTCGGTCTGGCGGCCCAGGTTTTCCCACTGCTTGCCGCGCATCTGGGCCTCGGGGCTGGTGGGGTCGGCAGGCCACAGGCGGTGGCTGTCGGTGTAAAACTCCCGCTGCCACTTGTTCAACGTTTCGGCGTCGGTCTTAGTCAGCACACGGTAGATTGGCCCGGCGGCCAGAAATTTGCATGACTGCCGCAGTTGTGTATAACATTGCTGCCGCACCCAGCCCACCGGGCGCTTCGTGGCGGCGGTGTTCAGGGTGTCCAGCGTGCTTTCCACGGCAATGTCACAGGCCAGGCCCCACAGGTCGGGATCGCGCTTGTCCCGCAGCCACAGGTGGCGGAAGATGCAGTGGAACAAACTGTGCAGGTAGGCCCGGGGCAGGTAGCGGCGGTTTTTGCGGTAGGTGTCCAGCACCCAGGGCGCAGGGTAGTAGAGCGCCCCGCCGTCGGTGGCAAAGCTGCCGCCGCTCTCCGTCTGTGCGGCGGGCAGTGCCCCCAGCGCCGCCGTCAGGTAGCGCTGGTCCAGATACAACTCCCCGCGCAGCTGTTCCATGACCCGGCGGGCCATCGTCTGTTCCCATTCGGTTTGGGTTTGGATGTGTTTGGGCATTTTTACAAATCCTCAAAATCATAGGTCTTTTTCACCCGCCTGGGGCGGCCCAACAAAATGGCTGCCCCGGCGCTCCAACCGGCGCGGGAACAATAGACGGCGGCGTCAGCGGTGGGCAGGCCTAGGCCCACCAGCAGCCGCAGCGCGGCTTCATCCCGGGTGTCGATGGCCAACTTGAACGCATCCGCCGGGTGGGCGGTCAGATACAATTCATAGTCTGCGCGGGCGTTGTCGCTAAGGCCGAACGGCTGCACCAGCCGCCCCAGCGCCAGGCGGCAGAGCGTATCCGCGCTCTCGCCGACGCAGGCCTGCGTGAACGATGCGTCAAACGCCGCGTAATCTACTGCGCCGCCGGGCGTAAAGCACTGCCGCATCCGGTAGCCCTCGCCCTCAATGCTGTGGTTGAAAATATGCGCGGGGGTGTTCTCGTCCAAAAACTCCGAATACTCGGGGTAAAACAGCCGCGCACCATCCAATTCTGCCGTGATATCGGCGCTGACGGCCCCCAGCAGCTTTTTCAGCCCGGTGGGGGCGTCCGCTGCGGCCCGCAGCGTAAACACCCGTAACTGGCGGCAGTTCGTGAACAAATCGCTGCCCAAGGATTCCACCCCGGTCCCCAGCGTGACCCGGCGCAGCTTGCGGCAGTTGTAAAATGCCGCGCTGTGCAAGACCCGCACCGTGTCCGGCAGAGTGACTTCCTCCACAAAATTGCCGGTGATCTCGTGGGTGTCGGTACCGGTGCATTGCGCCCCGGGCCTGACAGGCTTTTCCGCAAAGCAGTAGGGGCCGATCTCCACAACGGGCAGACCGCCAATAACGCCGGGCACGGCGGGGCAGGGGGTATCCCCCAGCAGGCGCAGCACCCGTACGCCGCCCGCGCATGGCTCCCAGAAAACCGTCACAAAAAAGCCCCCTTTACATTACCGCCATTATAGCATAAAATAGGGACGCGAGAAACAGAAAAGTGAGAGAAATCTATGAGAAGTGTCAAGCAAACGGATATTTTGACCGGCAGCATCCCCAAACAGCTGCTGTTGTTCTTTCTGCCCATCTGGTTCGGTACGCTGTTCCAGCAGCTGTACAACACGGCGGATACTCTGATCGTCGGCAACTTTGTGGGCACCAACGCGCTGGCAGCGGTGGGCGCAACCAGCTCTTTTGTCAATCTGTTGGTGGGCCTGTTCGTCGGCCTGTGCAGCGGCGCGGGCGTTGTCATTGCCCAAAGCTGGGGCGCCCACGATGCCGACGCCGTTGACCGCCAGGTACACACGGCGCTGGTGCTCAGCGTGGCCATCGGTGCGCTGCTGACGGTGCTGGGCCTGCTGACCGCTGAGCCGATGATGCGCCTGATGGGTACGCCTGCGGAAATACTGGACGATGCAGCGCTGTATCTGCGCATCTACTTTTTGGGTATGATCCCCCAGATGCTCTACAACATGGGCACAAATATTCTGCGTGCCATCGGCGATTCCAAGCGGCCGCTGTACTTTTTGATGGCGGCGTCGCTCGTCAATATCGCGCTGGACGTTGTGTTTATCGCAGCGTTCGGCTGGGGCGTTGCGGGCGCGGCGTGGGCCACGGTACTCAGCCAGGTAGCCAGCGCGGCGCTGACGCTGCGGTGCATCGTCGGCTCCCAGGGGATGCCCTGGCACGTCCGGCCCGAAAAACTGCGGCTGCACAGCGATGTGTTCGCGGCCATCTGCACCATCGGCGTGCCCGCTGCAGCCCAGAGCGCCATGTACAACATCAGCAACATTTTCATTCAGAGCAGCATGAACAGCTTCGGCACCAGCACGATTGCGGCGTGGGGTGTCTACGGTAAGATCGATTTTGTGTTCTGGATGACGATCAACTCGCTGGGCATCGCCATCACGACCTTTGCGGGGCAGAACTTTGGCGCACGGCAGTACGACCGCGTGCGGCGCGGCGTGCGGGTCTGCCTTGCCATGGCGGCGGGCATCACGCTGTTCATCAGCGTTACGTTCTACAACCTGGCGGAGCCGCTGTTCCGGCTGTTCAGCCAGGATGACGCGGTCGTGGCCGTGGGCGTCGGCATGATGCACGTCCTGACGCCGGTGTACATCACCTATATCTGCATCGAGGTGTTGGCCGGGGCGCTGCGCGGCTGCGGCGATGTGCGCATCCCGACGCTGATCACGGTGTTTTTTGTCTGCGGCCTGCGGATGCTGTGGCTGTTTGTGGCCGTGCCGATCCGCCACGAGGTCGCCACGGTGGAGTTGAGTTATCCCATCACCTGGACGCTGGCATCCGCGCTGTTTATTGTGTACTACCTCAAGGGCGGCTGGATGCAGCGCTGCGCGGAGAAGTGGGAGAAAAAACAGAAAGCGTAACAACAAAACCCCCATCGGGAAAATTTCCGATGGGGGTCATTTTTACAAATTACAGCTTAAAGCTATCCTTCAGCGTGACGATGCGGTTGTACACGCCCTCGTGCTTGCTGTCCGGCGTAAAGTAGCCGTTGCGCACGAACTGGAAGCGGTCGCCGGGTTTGGCGTCCTTCAGGCTCTCCTCGAGCTTCGCACCCTGCAGTACCTTGACGCTGTCCGGGTTCAGGTAATCCTTGAAGTCGGCATCGTCGGGGATGCTGTTCATGTTGGACTCGGTGAACAGTTTGTCGTACAGCTCAACCTCGGCGTCCAGGCAGTGGGCGCAGCTGACCCAGTGGATGGTGCCGCGCACTTTGCGGCCGTCGGCGGGGTTGCCGTTGCGGGTCTCCAGGTCAGCCTCGGCGTGGATGGCCACGACCTTGCCGTTCTCGTCCTTGTCCACGCCGGTGCAGCGGACCAGGTACGCACCCATCAGGCGGACTTCGCTGCCCAGGGTCAGGCGCTTGAACTTCGGCGGCGGCACCTCAAAGAAGTCGCTGTTCTCGATCCACAGCTCCTTGGTGAAGGCGACCTTGCGGGTCGTCGAGTCGTTGGCGTCGCGGTTCGGGTTGTTGGGCAGGTCAAAATACTCGCACTGGTCGGTGGGGTAGTTGTCGATGATGAGCTTGACGGGGTCCAGCACGGCCACGCGGCGCTGGGCGTTCAGCTCCAGCTCGGCACGCAGCACGGCCTCCAGCTGGCGCATATCGACGAGGTTGTCCGCCTTGGAGATACCGGCGTCCTTGACGAACTTGAAGATGCTCGTCGGCGTGTAGCCGCGGCGGCGCAGACCGGACAGGGTCGGCATGCGGGGGTCATCCCAGCCGTCCACGATGTTCTTCTCGACCAGCTCGCGCAGGTAGCGCTTGCTCATGACGGTGTTCGTCACATTCAGGCGGGCAAACTCGCGCTGCTTGGGGAACTCCTTGCCGAACAGGTTCGTGATGACCCACTCATACAGCGGGCGGTGGTTCTCAAACTCAAGGCTGCACAGGCTGAAGGTGATACCCTCGATGGCGTCCTGGATCGGGTGTGCGAAGTCGTACATCGGATAGATGCACCACTTGTCGCCCTGGCGGTGATGCTCGACGTGCTTGATGCGGTAGATGGTCGGGTCGCGCATATTCATGTTCGGACTTGCCAGGTCGATCTTAGCGCGCAGCGTCTTTTCGCCGTCGGCAAACTCGCCCGCGCGCATACGGCGGAAGAGGTCGAGATTTTCTTCCGGCGTGCGGTCGCGGTAGGGGCTGGGGCGGCTGGGCTTGCCGGCGTCGTTGCCGCGGTACTCCTGCATCTGCTCGCGGGTCAGGTCGTCCACATAGGCCTTGCCCTCCTTGATGAGCTGCTCGGCGTACTCATAGCAGCGCTCAAAATAATCACTGCCGTAGAAAATGCCGCCGTTCGGCTCAGCACCCAGCCATTTCAGGTCCTGCAGGATACTCTGCACGTACTCGTCACCCTCGCGGGCGGGGTTCGTGTCGTCAAAGCGCAGGTTGAACAGGCCGCCGTAGTGCTTGGCGATGGTATAGTTGATGAAGATCGCCTTGGCGGAGCCGATGTGCAGGTAGCCGTTCGGCTCCGGCGGGAAGCGGGTATGCACAACATCGACCTTGCCCTCAGAGAGGTCGGCGTCGATGATATCCGTCAAAAAGTTGGAAAATTTTTCGTCTGCCATGATTACACCCCAAATTATATGCCGCAGCGCCACACCGCAGGGGTGGATGCTCGCATCGACCCCCACAAGCGCCCGGCAATGCTATTTTTAACTATTTTACTATTATACCGTGTACAACTGCATTTAGCAAGGGGCAAAAACTTCTGCGCGCCTACTGTTATTTATAAAAGGTTTGTGCTATAATCAATACTGATTTACTATGTTGCCATGAAAGGGGGCATCCGCTATGCCGACCCCGCAAAACAGGGAGCCGGGCCGCCGCCCGCGCAACCCCGATACAGAACGCTACACAATGCAAGGCGATTGGGCTGTGCCCAACCAGCACCCCACGGCCCCGCCCCAGCGGCGCGCCCCCACGCAGGAACAGCGCCGCACCGCCGCCCGCCGACGGCGGGAAATTCGCCGCCGACGCCGCAGGCTGGCCGTGCTGGGCACGGTGGGCGGCGTGCTGGTGCTGTCCGGCATCATCACGGTGCTGCTGCCCAAAAGCATGAAGGGCGAGACCGAAGCCGCGCCCCTGCCCACCGCAGACCCCGCAGGTACCCGCCTGGTGGCCCCGCTGCCCTACGCCGGGGCGGGGGACAGCGGCAGCCAGAACGCCCAGACGCTGAACTGGGGCACCGTCGGCCCGCAGCGCCAGACCGCTGATACCGGCTACACCTACACGGCGCTGCCCGCAAAGCCTGCCACCCTGCCGGAGTTTGGCCGGGTGGATACCAGCTGGTTCGCCGACGCAGCCTTCTTGGGTGACTCGCTCACCGCTGGCTTCTGCGCCAATGAGTACAACATTGATGTGGGTGGTGCGCTGATCTGTGGGTATGAAGGCATCAGCCCCAACACCGTTGTCAACCGCACCACCGTTACCAGCCCCGACCGGGGCGAGGAAGTCCCGCTGGATGTGCTGGCCGCTGCCCAACCCGCCAAGCTGTATATTTTGATCGGTACAAACGCCCTCGTCCAGCCCGGCAACGATGACAGCTTTTTGGCCTACTACGGAAAAATGCTGGACGACCTGCGCACGGCGCTGCCTGACACGACGTTCTATGTGCAGTCGGTGCTGACTGCCACACAGGAAAAGGTCAGCGACAGCCTCCCGGGCCTGGCACCGGACCGGCTGGCGGCCATCAACGCGGCCATCCAGCAGCTTTGCGCCGAGCGCGGCTGTTATTACCTCGACCTGAACGCAGAGTTCGCCGACGATGCCGGGTATTTGCAGACCGATTTCTCTCAGCCCGACGGCGTACACCTGACGGTGTCCGGGTACAGCAAGTGGGTCAGCTACCTGTGTACCCACGTCCCATACAGCAAGAACAACCCCTACCAGGCCGGAAGCACCTACTATTTAAGTGATGATATGAAGAATTTGCTGAACGATATTCCGTAAAGGAGCCACCCATGCCCAACGAAAACGAACATCCGCGCTACACGGATCCGGACCATCCCTACTCCGGCAGCGGCCTGCGCTACCAGAACAACTACAACCGCAATGAATACCACGCCGGGGACGGCCCGTTCCAGTTCCCCTGGTGGGCCATCGTCATTGGCTTTGTGGTGTGGTGGCCGCTGGGCTTTATCTTCATCGGCCTGAATGCCGCTATGAAAAACGGTAAGCTGGGCAGCTTTGAGCAGAAAGCCCGTACCCGGACCCAGAGCTACCGCAGCGGCCCATCGGTGCAGGAGGGACAGTTCCGTCCTATCTACGCCCAGCAGGATAAGGAGAGCGCGGGCAAAACTGCCGCCGCACCTCGGGATGCCGAGAAAAAGCGCAAGGGCATGGCCCTTGCCAACGGCTTGACCGCGGCGGGCGTTTTGCTGCTGCTGGGCGCGCTGGCCGCGCTGCCGGGGGGTACCTACTGGCTGCCCGACGCCCTGACGGGGGATCTCGAGTACATCCGCTGGTTCTTGGCGGATATGATGCCTGTGTTTGTCTCGGCCACGGCGGGCGTGGGCTGCCTGTTCGGCGCGCACCACATTCGCACCAGCCGCCGCTTGCGCAAAAAGATCGACAATATTGTCGGTGATGCGCAGTATATGTACATTCGGGATATCGCCGACGCCATCCCGTGCAGCTATGAAAAATGCTGCAAGCACCTGGAAAACTGCATCGACGACGGCGTGTTCGGCCCCGAAGCCTACCTGGATATGCGCCGCAAATGTCTCGTCGTGACCGGCAAGCCCCCCGAGCCGACCCCGAAAAAGGCGAAGAAACCCAAGGTCGAAAAAGCAGATCCGATGCCCGAGAAGGACCAGTACCAGAAAATCCTCGACGAGCTGCGCCGGGTCAACGACGCCATCCCCGACGAGGAGATGACCGACAAGATCAGCCGTCTGGAAGCGGTCTCGGCCAAAATTTTTGAGCAGGCCAAGTCCGACCCCGACAAGCTGCCCCAGATGCGCAAGTTCATGGATTATTACCTTCCTACGTCGTTAAAGCTGCTGAACACCTACGCTGAGCTGGACAACCAGGGCGTGGAAGGTGAGAACATTTCGGAGTCGAAGCGCCGCATTGAGCTGACGATGGATACGCTGGTCAAAGCGTTTGAAAACCAGCTCGACCGCCTGTTCGCCAGCGACGCCCTCGACGTCAGCGCCGACATCGATGTGATGCAGAATATGCTGCGGGCCGACGGCCTGACCGATGATGCACCGTTTAAGATGTAACCACCAAAAGCCTCCCTTGTCAAAGGGAGACATTATCCCCATACTACTAAGGAGCCAATATCCCTATGCAAAAATCCACCGGCCAGTTCCATAACAGCTGGCGCAACTTTTCCAAATATCGGCCGCTCATCCGGGAGCTGGTCACACGCGACCTCAAGGTCAAATACCGCCGCAGCGTGCTCGGCTATGTGTGGAGCATCTTAAACCCGCTGCTCATGATGCTGCTGCAGACCCTCGTTTTCTCCTATATGTTCCGGTTCGATATCCCGAACTTCCCGCTTTACCTCATCTGCGGCAACACTCTGTTCAACTTTTTTAACGAGAGCACGAACATGGGCATGGGCAGCGTGCTGGGAAATTCGTCCCTTATCAAAAAAGTGTACGTGCCCAAGTTTATTTTCCCCATCAGCCGCGTGGTGTCCAGCTTTGTCAACCTGCTGTTCAGCCTGGCGGCCATTATCCTGGTCATGCTCATCACCCGGTCGCCGTTTTACTGGACGATTCTGCTCGTCTGGGCGCCGCTTTTGCTGCTGCTGGCGTTCTGCTGCGGCATGGCCGTACTGCTCTCGGCGCTGGCTGTCTACTTCCGCGATTTGCAGTATCTCTACGGCATCGTGACGATGGCCTGGATGTACGCGACGCCGCTGTTTTACCCGATCTCGGCGCTGCCGCCGTTTTTGATCCCCATCATTAAGCTGAACCCGCTGTACCACTACATCAACTGTATGCGGTGCCTGGTCATGTACGGCACCGTGCCCGGCCCCAACACCTGGATTGCCTGCATCGGCAGCGCAGCCGTCATGCTGGCTGTAGGCCTGGCGGCGTTCCGCAAATTGCAGCGCAACTTTATTCTGTATCTGTAAGGAGTTTCCCCCATGCCCATCATTCAGGTGGAGGATGTCTCGATGCGCTTTAACCTAGCGCAGGAGAAAACCGAGACCCTCAAGGAATATACCGTCAAGCTGCTGAAACATCAGCTTTTTTTCAATGAATTTTATGCGCTGCAAGACGTCTCGTTCAGCATCGAACCCGGCGAATCCGTAGCGCTGATTGGCCGCAACGGCAGCGGCAAAAGCACGATGCTCAAACTTATTGCGGGCGTCATGTACCCAACCAGGGGTACCGTCGCCGTCAACGGCGAAATTGCGCCGCTGATCGAGCTGGGCGCGGGCTTTGACCTCGATTTGACCGCGCGGGAAAACGTGTTTTTGAACGGTGCGGTGCTGGGCCACGACCGCACTTATATGGAAGAGCACTTCAAAAATATCATCGACTTTGCTGAACTGTGGGATTTTGTCGATGTGCCGGTGAAAAACTATTCCAGCGGCATGATCGCGCGGCTGGGATTCTCCATTGCGACCGAGGTCAAGGCGGATATCTTGGCCTGCGATGAGATTCTGTCGGTGGGTGACTTTATGTTCCAGCAAAAGTGCCACCAGCGGATGGAACAGATGCTATCCGGCGGTACAACGCTGCTTTTTGTCAGCCATGATATCAACCAGGTCAAGCAGCTCTGCAAACGCGCCATCTGGATAGACCATGGCCACATCCGCGGCGACGGCCCGGCGGAGGAAGTCTGCAACGCCTATGTGGAGGCTATGCAGAGAGGGGAATGACCCCAAAGGCTTCCCCCCAGGGGGAAGGCAGAACTTTTAAAGGAGACCCCATGCCAAAATCAAAACAAAACCTGGCCAGGGAAATTCTGACCGTCGCGCTGCTGCTGGCGGCGGTGGCGGCCAGCGAATACTGGTTCTTCCAGCTGTGGCGGCTCGATTGGTCGGTGCCCATGCTCTACGGCGGCGACGGCATCTACTGGGTGGGTCAGGTGCAGCGCAGCTACGGCGAGTTGTCCGGCTCCCTGGGCTGGCCGTTCTATGAGGTCGCGGGCAAATATGACCCGAACTACGACCTGATTTATGATATCTTCGTCTGGTTCGTTGGCCTGTTTACGAAAGATACCGGCACCGTGTTCAACCTGTATGTGCTGGTCATCCCCTTTGCCAATGCGCTGGCGGCCTATGCCGTGTTCCGCATGGTGGGCATGCGCCGCTGGCTCAGCTTTGCCTTTGGCATCACCTTCGGTATGACGCCCTACGTGCAGCAGCGGATGGCCGGGCATATGATGCTGGCCGCCTGCGAGTTCGTACCCTTCTCGGTGCTGCTCTGCCTCTGGTGTGCCGAGGATGAAGGCTTCAACCGCCCGGGCAAGGGCTTTTTCAAGAATAAGCGCAACTGGCTGGCCCTGGCTATGGCCTGGGGCATTGCCAACAACGGCGCGGCCTATTATCCCTATTTCACCTGCTTTTTCCTCTGTGTCACGGCGCTCTGCCTGATTTTGCGCGGCCACAAGTGGAGCGCGGGTGTGCCCTGCCTGGTCACGATCGCGGAGATCGTCGCCTGGATGATACCCGATTTCTTCCCCATGGTGCTGGGCATCCTCAGCGGCCAGGGCAGCACCCTGACCAACGGCGTCTACCGCAGCCCGGTCGGCGCGGACATTTACAGCCTGCGCATCAGCAGCCTGCTGTTGCCGCCCAACGGTTTCGGCCTGCAAAAGCTCGCCAACTGGATGGGCCGCTACTTCCACATCCTGGCTACCGATGAAGGCCCGATGTACAACGAGAACGGCTACGGCTATCTCGGCGTCGTGGGCATTTTCGGATTTTTGGCGCTGCTGCTCATGCTGCTGCGCAACTGGGACTGGAAGGCCGGCCGCACCGAGAAGCCGCAGCTGGGCGACCGCCTCTGGCTGCTGAGCCGTCTGAACGTCATGGCGCTGCTGTTAGCCAGCATTGCCGGCTTTGGCAGCATCATCGGTATCTTTGTGCGGTTCATCCGCGGGTACAACCGCATCAGCCCTTACATTGCGTTCTTCGCACTGCTGGCCGTCGGCCTGACGGCGGAAATGCGGCTGACCCGGCGCGCCGGAAAAGACCGCAAAAAGCTCATCCTCGTTATGGTGGTGCTGCTGGCCTACGGCTACTGGGAGCAGCAGGGCCTTTTCAGCCCGAAATATGAGGAAGTGCAAATGAGCTGGCACCAGGACGCGGCCTTTATGGCCAAGGTCGAGGACGCGGCAGGGGAGGGGGCTATGCTCTTCCAGCTGCCGTACATGAAAAACTTTGAGAACGGCCCGCTGAACAATATGTGGGACTATACGCTGCTGCGCGGCCCGCTGCACAGCAAGACGCTGAAATTCAGCTACGGCGCGGGCTACGGCACCGAGAATGACGCCTGGTATCAGGCCACAAGCGAGTTGGAGCCGGACGCCATGGTGGCCGAGCTGCGCACCCAGGGCATGGCGGGCATCTACCTGGATCTGGACGGCTACACCGAGGACGAGCAGCAGCCCACCCTGGCAGCGCTGATTCAGGCGGCGGGCTGTGCCGAGGACGACGTCATCATCAGCGAGAGCGGCAAGCTCTGCTATATCCCGCTGGGGCAGGAGTGAGCAATGAAACTGCAAAAACTGACGGAAAAACGATGGTTCTGGCCGCTGGTCTGCGCTGTGTCGGTCGTGTTCGGCTGGTGGTATCTCAGCATTGTGACCTGTGCGCCCCTGGGCGGCGACGATGAACTCATCAACCTGCAAAACTACTATTATATTACCCACACGTCCTTTGGGCAGAGCGTGCTGGATTATATCGGCGACCTGTGGACCCAGTTCAGCTTGCAGCAGGGGCGGTTCCGGCCCTTCTCCTCGCCGCCGGTGCGCGGGCTGACGAGCTGGTTTTTGGGTGATCTGGTGGGCTATCGGCTCTACATCCTGGCCTGGACCTACGCGGATATCCTGCTGACCGGCTGGCTCGTGGGCAAGGCCAGCCACAACAAAAAGCTGGGCATCGCCTGTATCTGCCTGCTGCCCATGATGTTCAGTGTCTGGCAGGACTCCACCGGCAACAGCCTGTATTCCTACGGTGCGCTGGTGCAAAGTACGCTGCTGCCCGCACTGGTGGCAGGGCTGGCTGTGCTGCGTTTGCAGGATACCGGGCACAAGCGGTGGGCCGTGTTGGCGGGGTACTGCGCGTTCCAGTGCTGTGCCACGTTTGAAATTGGTTTTACCTATATTGTGCCAATTTTCGGCCTGGCCTGGCTCTACACCGACAAGGCCCGCGACGCCTTGCGGCTGAGCATTCCGGTGTTTGTGGGCGAGTGCGTGACGCTGGCCTTCAACCTGGGGGCGCGGCTCGTCAACACCTTGCAGGAGATGGGCGTTCTGGCCGGGGATGCCCAGCCAATCGGCGGTGTATCGCCAAACTTTGACATCCCGGCGGTGCTCAAGACCTGGGCCATGCAGATGTCGGCGGGCTTCCCGCTCAATGCACTGTTCGCGGGCAAGGTCCGCCCCGGCACGATCTACCCGGTGGATATCCTCTGCGGCGTCATGGTGGCCGGGGCTGCGGTGGCGGCGCTGGCTGCCCTGCGCGAGCTGCCAAACCGCAAGCAAAACCTGCTGCTGTTCTTGACCGGCCTTGCCATGCTGTCCGCACCGTCGCTGCTCATCGGGCTTTCGCCTAAATATCAGCAGGCGGGGCAGATCGATTGGCGGCACGGCTACATCCCGCAGACGGTGGAAAGCTACGGCGTTGGCCTGATGGCCCTGGCGCTGCTGGTGCTGCTGCTGCGCTGGGCACGGAGCAAAACCTGGTGGCCCAAGAACCGCGCGGTGCTCTACTGCCTGCTGGCTGTCGGCATGGCGGGCACGGTGGTCTGGCAGCGCGCCGCGACCCGCTCAGCCTACGCCGAGGGTGGCCGCGCCTACACGGTCTTTGGCGAGACGGTAGCCGCCGGTGCGGCTGACGCCGCAGGGACCGAGATGCCCATTGTGACGGATTACATGATTTGGGGCGGCAACGAGGTCGCCGAGAACGCGTTCTTCCTGCGCTATGGAGAGCAGGACGCCGACGCCCACGCCTTGCAGGTCTGGCGCACCGAGGACCACGCCGATGAGACTGCCTACCGCCTGGGCTTTACCCTGGGTCAGACCAGCCGCTATGACATCGGCTGGTGCGGCCTTGGCAGCGGCAATGCGCTGGATGAGCTGACGGATGTGGTCGTATGCCTGCCCGCAGGTACGGCGCAGCAGGCCACGCTTTGCTACACCACAGCGGACGGCGAAGAAGTACGAACCGAGGTATACGCCGAAAAAACCGCCACCCTGGTGCAGTTGGAAGGCACAGTGCTGGCGGAGAGTATTCGGCTGGAGTAATTTCTTTGCCTTCCCCTTTTGGGGGAAGGTGGCGCCGCAGCGCCGGATGAGGGGCGCGTGTGCCACAGCAACCCGTGAACGGTCTGCATCGGCAAGGCCGCCCCTCATCAGTCAGCGGTCAAGCCGCTGACAGCTTCCCCCGTGGGGGAAGCCATTACACACCAAGGAGGTGCCGCTTTGGCACAAAACAAGAAACAGCGGCTGCTGTGGGGCCTGGGGCTGCTGGGCACAGCGGTCTTTACCCTGCTGATGGGCTGGCTGCACTACCAACAGCTGCTCTCCACCGGGTACTATTACTCTGATATCCCGGCCCACATGGCGGGCCATGCCATGGGCAATACCGGCTTTTCGCTGGTCACGGTCCTGCTGCGGGGCGTGTTCGCCATCGGCGGCAACCTGGGCACGGCGGTGTTTTTGGCTGCCGTCAACCTGCTGACGCTGCTGATATTTGCCTGGGCCATCCGTAAGGCTGTGCCGCAGGTCTGCCCTGGCGCAGCGCTGCTCTGGTCGCTGGCTGCGAACCTCTGTCAGGCGGTCTGGATGCCAAACGGCGGCTACTGGTACTTTGGTGCCATCACCGGCACGATCTACCACAACACTACCTACATTATGCTGCAACCGTTGGCGCTTATCGCGTTTTTCCTCTTCCTCTCGCTGGCAGAGCACCATGGTCAGCTGCAATGGCGCAGTTGGGCCGCGTTGACGGTGCTGCTTACGGTGGCAACGGCTATCAAGCCCAGCTACCTTTTCGCCTTTGCCCCAGCCCTGCTTGTGGCGCTGGTCGTTGACCTGATCCGCACCCACGGCAAGGCCCTCCAATGGGAAGTCTGGCTCGGCTGTACAGTGCTGCCGGGCATTCTGCTCTGCATCATTCAGGCTAAGGTGCTGTTCACCGGCGGGGATGATTCCGGCATGGCACTGATCTTCACCACCGACTTCGACCCCGAAAAAGTGCTGTGGGGCGTCTTTAATTACAGCGCCAAGCACGGCCTGGTGCGCTCACTGGTGTTCGTGGGCGCGGTGGCTTTGCTGCTGTTCCGGCAGTGGCGCGGCGCTTACGCCTATAAGTTCAGCCTGCTTCTGTTTGCCGTCTCGCTGGCCGAGGGCATCTGCCTGACCGAGACCGGCAGCCGTATGTACGACGGCAACCTGTGGTGGGGCGCGTTCATCTGCTATGACATCCTGCTGCTGGAATCGCTGATTCAGCTGCTGCGCCGCCTGCACAAAAAGCCGCGCACCCCGGTGGAGACCGGCACGTCGGTTTTGTGCTGCGGGGCGCTGGCCTGGCATATTGCCAGCGGCATTGTGTTCCTGGGGCTGATGCTGGCCGGTATCTCCTATGCGGTCATGATCGGCACCGAAAGCTACCTGCTGCAAGAAATGTGGGGCATTGTACTGTGACGAAGAACAAGCAACAGAAAAACGCCCTGCTGACGATTTTATGCGTGCTGGCGCTGGCGGCGTTCGGCGCAGCCATGGTGTGGCTGCACTACCAGCAGCTTTGCTCGCCCGGCGGCGGGGATGACCTTTACACATCGGATTTAGGGCAGCATCTGGCGTTTGCCCAGCGGGGCATGGTCTACTCGACCGTGTCGCTGCTCATCGGCCCGGCGTACAATCTGGCTGGGCGCATGGGGATCGCCGTGCTGCTGGCGGTGTTCCACTTGGCGGCGGTGGCGGTGTTTGCCTGCGGCCTGCGGGCCGCGCTGTCGGACGTCCCGCGCCAGGTGCGGCTGCTGGTCAGCCTGGTGGTCAACCTGGCAACGGCAGTCTGGATGCCCAGGGGTGGCTACTGGTACCAGGGCACCATCGGCGGCACGATCTACCACAACACCACCTACATTATGCTGGCCCCCTTTGCGCTGCTGGCAATGCTGGCGTTCTACCGTGTCTGGCCCACAATGCGGGGCAAGCTGGACCTGCGTGCCTACGCGGTCTATACGGTGCTGCTAACGGTGGCGACGAGCTTTAAGGCCAGCCTGATTTTCGCCTTTGCCCCGGCTCTGCTGGTGCTGCTGATTGTGGATTTTGCGCGTACCCGCGCGAAAAATTTAAAAAATGAGATCATTATGGGGTGCAGTGTGTTCCCCGGCGTGGCGCTCTGCGTCATCCAGGCCAGCGTTCTGTTTGCCGAGGACGACTCCGGCGTCAAACTGATTTTCACCGTGCCCTTTGACCACCACCGTATGCTGTGGGGCCCCTTCAACGAGGCCGGTGCGCTGGGGCTGGCGCGGTCATTCGTCTTTGTGGCGGCGGTGGGGCTGTTGCTGGGGCGCGCCGCGTGGCAGAGCTTTCGCTATCGGTTCAGCCTGTTTACCTTTGCCGTCTCGCTGGCCGAGGCGCTGTTGCTGGTGGAAAGCGGTGAGCGGCTGTACCACGCCAATCTCTGGTGGGGGCCGTTCATCTGCTTCTGGGTGTTCTGGCTGGAATCCGTCAGCGTGTTTTTGCAGCAGCTGCGGGCGAAAGCCGCCCCGTGCTGGCGGCTGGTTTTGTGTGCCGCCGCGCTGGCGTGGCATGTTATCAGCGGCGTGTGTTTCCTGGTCATGCTGATGCAGGGCGTAAGTTACAACGTGCCGATTTTGACATATAATTTGTGGTAAAAACTAAAAAAGGCTTCCCCCATGGGGGAAGCTGTCTGCGAAGCGGACGGATGAGGGGCGGGCTGGCCGTTACTGCGCTTTAACGTGCAATAACGGCTGACCCGCCCCTCATCCGGCCATCGCTTCGCTCGGCCACCTTCTCCCTCAGGGAGAAGGCCTTTTTATTTTCTCATGCCCGCCCGGCAGCGGCAAGCTGCATATCAGCGCAATGCCCAGGGCCAGCGCCAGGGCAACCTTGAACGTCTCGCCGCCTTTGCTGGCAAACAATTCCTGCTCGCCCTGCAAAAAATAGTAGGCCGTGTAGTAGATGCCCGCGCCGGGCACAAGCGGGAAGATGCCCGGCAGCAGAAAAATCGTCACCGGGGCTTTGTGCGTGATGGAAAAGAACCGCGCACACCCGGTCAGCGGCAGGGTAGCCACCAGCGTGGCGATGGCCGGGCTCATGCCCAGCAGCTCCACGCCGAAGATGTAGACCATCCAGCCTACCGCGCCGGTGATGCCGGCGGCCAGGTAATGCCGCCGCGGTACCTGAAACGTGATGCCAAAGGCGATCGTGGCGATGACCGTCACCACAAAATGTGCGAAATAATGTGTCCAGACTGGCATCAGGCCACCCCCAATCCGCGGGCGACGATCCAGCCCAGCACTACGCCGCCCGCAATGCTGCCCGCAATCAGCAGCGCGTCCAGCAGGCGGATGGAGCCGGACAGGTAGTCGCCGTTTAAAATGTCACGCACGCCCATCGTCAGGGCGACGCCGGGGGTCAGCACCATCAGCGCACCGATGATGGCCGCGTTGGCGCTGACGGCAGGCACCACGGCCTGCACCGCAATGGCCCAGACCGTGCAGCAGAACGCCGCCACGATATCCGTAAACATCCGGTTGATGCTGTGGCGGCCAAAATGCAGGCAGACGAGCGCTTCCAACAGGCCCGCCACGGCGGCTACCGGCACGTCGGCCAGTGTGCCGCCGAACAGATAGGCGAACCCCGCCGCCCCGGCGATGCAGGCCAGCACCTCCCGCCGGGGCGTGACCCGGGGCAGTGCACGGGCTGCCGCCAGCTTTTGCTCGGCTTCTACGACGCCGAGCTTGCCGGCAGCCAATTCACGGGAAAGCTCGTTCACAGCCTCGACCCGGCCCAGATGGATGGATACGGTGGGCACGTGCCGCACCAGCGTGACAGACTCCCCGCCGGGCAGGTGGGCCGATGCAAAAATGCCGTTGGTCAGCACATAGACGTGAAAATCCTGCACACCAAGGCTGGCGGCCATAATTTCCATCGTCTGCTGCACGCGGAACACCTCGCCGCCGTTGGCAAGCAGGGTCTGCCCGCCGTCCATCACCAGTTCCAGCGCACGGTCAAACAGGTCCTCAGCCACGAATATTCTCCCGCACAGCGTTAAATTCCGGGTAGTGGGCGTAGAGGTGCTGCGCGATGGCCTCCATCAGCAGATAGTCATGCTCGGAGTCGATATCAATGATGCCGGTGTCCATCATAACGCTGACACCGAACTTGGAATGCCACAGGATGGGATCCGGGTTGTCCACCAAAAATGCGCGGCGGATAACATAAATCGACGCATTGACGTCGTAAACCTCGGGTGCTTGCTGCCGGCCGGTGAATTGGCTCTCCATGACCATTTCGGCGTGGTCGCCCACGATTTTAAACATATTGAACCACGGGTTGCGGCGGGCCTCGCAGACGCTGAAGATGATTTGCAGGTCCTCGCGCTCCTGCGCCTTGGCAAAGGCGTTCTCAATGTCCTGCTCGGTGCGCAGCGGGCTGGTGATATCCAGGTCGATCATGGCGTCGTAGGGCTTGCCGGTGCGCGCTTCCATGCGGGCGAAGCTGTCCTTGTAGACCTCGACCTTCGGTACACGGTCGCCGCCCAGCTCGGCCCCGCGGGGCAGGTAGATGACCTCTGGGTATTCGGCGGCCACGAGCTTGGCCAGATCCTCGCTGTCGGTGTTCAGCGCAATGTCCACTTCCAGTTCGGGGTGGTTCTTGATGAAGAGCTCAGCGGCGCTCAAAGAGTAGTAAACCAACGGTTTGCCGCAGAAATTTTTCAAGTTCTTGTTTTTGAAGCCCTTGCTGCCTGCGCGGCCGCAGATGGTGATGAGCAGACGTTTCATGTTACACATTCTCCCCCAGTGTTAATTTCAGCACATTCAGTGCCAGTGCGGGCGGGTTGCAGCTCTCGCCACTGCCCGTCAGCGCGTAGTCCACAAAATATTCCATCTCCCGCTCATAGCGGCGGTTGACGTCCTCCTCGTAATGCTGCACGGTGCCGTCAGGCAGGGTCAGCGTGCCCGCGCCAAAGTCGGCCAAATAGCTGCCGTCATGGCAGAAAAGCTCGATAGAACGGCGATATCCGCGCCCAAAGTAGTCGAGGTGCACCTCGGCCAGCAGCGTAGGATACTTGGCGATGTAGACCGAGAGATCGTCGGAATCGATTTCCAAATCCGAGTAGGTCCCTTTGAAATTGTACAGCTTTTCCGGCACGCCGAACAGCTCCACCAGATAGTCCCACTCGTGAATCAGGTCGATGGTAACGCCGCCGCCCAGTGCCTTGTGGGCGCTGTACACGGTACGGTAGTCCACGCCGGGCCGCCAGTCAGGCAGATAGCTCGAGCAGATGACCCGAGCGCAGTAGGGGTGCAGGGCGGGCAGGCGGTCTTTCAGCGCCAGCATCACACCGCACCACCGCATGGGCGCGGCCACGTAGGCCTTTTGCCCGGCGGGCAGATAGTTGGCTAAAGCAAGCCCGGTTTGCTCGGCAGAAAAAATCGGCTTTTCGATGAAAAGCGCCTCGCCGCGGCCCTTGACCTGGGTCAATGCGTCGGCGTGCAGGCTCGTTGGGTTCGTGATAAAGACCAGGTCGTAGTGCGCGGGCGCGTCGGCCATGTCGGTGTACTGGGCGTGCAGCAGCTCGGCCACACCGTCCCGCAGCGGGCGGGAAAGGTCGCTGCGCAGTGCGTCGGCCTGCAAGGCCCAACCGCGGTCAGCGCATAGGTTGGCAAGATTTTTCAAATGGCGCGTGCCGATGGAGCCCAGCCCCACAAACAGCGCGGTGATGGTACGCATAGGCGTTCCCCTTTGTCTTGATTTAGATGCAATGTAGAGGCCGGGTATCCCCGACCTCTACCGGGTTACGAATTTTCAATCTGGTCCATCAATGCAATGGCCTTCAAATCCTTCTCAAAGCTCCACTTAGGGCTTTCCTCGCCCTTCAGAACGCCGAAAAAGTTCGTCAGTTCGTCCACATAGGCGTTCTCGACGATGTTGTCACTGTATCGGCTGTCATGCTCAAAGCTGGCGTAGGTATCCACCGGCTGCTTGTCGCCATCGCGGAACTCATACAGTGCCTTGGGGTTGCCCTCCCAGAAAAGGTGGATGCCGTCGCCGAAGCACTCAAAGCTGCGGACGGCCTTGCGGCTGACCACGTCGGCGGCCAGCACGCCCTGCACGCCGCCCTTATGGCGCAGCAGCAGCGTCACGCTGTCGGGGTAGGGGAGCCCTAAGTCACTCAAGGTGTCCTTCTGCACGGTGACGGATTCCACATCGCCGAAGGCATCCAGCAGCCAAGGCAGGTCGATGCCGAAAATCTCCCGCACGCCGCCGGTGCGGGCGTTGCCGACGAAGAAATTCTTGTAATTCTCCCACGGGTGCCAGTCGGGCAGGTACTGCCCGATGTGGTAGATATAGTGGACAGGCTTGCCAAATTCAGTGACCTGACGTTTAATATACTGCGTCTCGCGGCGGTACAGCATCGTCGAGGAGAGAAACAGCGGCAGGTTTTTGGCGGCGGCTTTTGCCATGTTCTCGGCGTAGCCGTCGCTGACCAGGTTCAGCTCGGTAAAGACCGGCAGGTCGTTGTCCAGCAGCTCGCCGATGACGGCGGCGTGGGACAGCGGTGCGGTGCAGACCAGCGCGGCGTCGGGGTGCTCGGCGGCAACGGCCTCGGCAATCGTCGCATAGGCGGCGTCCGCCAGGCCCAGGTTCTTGGCCTCGTCGCGGCGGCCCTCGGCGGTGTCCACGCCGATGATCTGAATGGCGTCGTCGATGCCCTTGGTCAGCCGGGCGCGGCGTTTGCCCATGCTGCCTAAACCGACGATGAGAAGTTTCATACCAAAACGCTCCTTTGGGGGTCAAATTCCGGCACAGGGCCGTCATAAAAAACCTTGGATTTTGTAAAGTCAAAATGCTGCAATACAGCGCAGATTTTTCCGCTGGTGTCGCCGCCGCCGTAAGGGCTGACGGCGCTTGCCGCCAACGGGGCGAAGGAGGGGGAGAGGGCTTTGCGCATCGTGGCCTCGATGGCCGCCGCGTCGGGGGCGCAGCAGAGGACGTTTGCGCAGACCATGCGCCCGGCCTGCCGCTTGCCGATGTTGACGGTGGGCACCTTAAAGGTCGGTGTCTCGACGACGCCCGATGACGAGTTGCCCGCCACCAGGGCGGCGCAGTCCATGGCGGAAAGATACCGCCGCAGGCCCAGGCTTTGCACAAAGCCCGCGCGGCCCGGGTGCGAGGCGGCGAACGCCTGCATCATCTCGGTGCAGACCTGCCCGCCTGCGTCGGCGTTCGACCCGGTGATAAGCCAGAACACGCTGTCCACCTTGTCCATGGCGCTGCACAGCGCTTGCACCTGCACGGCGGGCGACCCGGCGTCGGGGGCAGTCTCGGGGTGGTAGGTTACAAGCGCGAAGGGCTGCATCAAATCAAACCCGGTGGATTTGCACAATTCTTCGCGGCTCATTTTGGGCAGGGTGCGGATGTTTTCATCCCCCAGCCCGCCGACGCAGAACACGGTGTCGGGCGCTTCGCCCATGCGCACGAGCCGCGCGGCGCTGTCGGCGCAGGACGGAAAATGCACCGCCGCCATTTTGGAAATGCAGTGGCGGTAGTATTCGTCGGCTGCGCCCAAGGTCACGTCGCCGCCCGAAATGTGGGCAATGGGAATATGCCGCGCGGCGGCTGTCGTGGCCACGGCGAAAATTTCAAAGCGGTCGCCCAGCAGCAGCACCGCGTCGGGGCGGTGGGCGGCAAAATAGCTGTCAAAAACGTTGATGGTGCGTGCAATCGTGCAGGCAACCGGCTCGTCGGCGTCGCCAGTAAAAATTGGCAGGCGTGCGGCGATGGGAAAACCGTCGTTTTCGATTTCGTGTACGGTTTCGCCCAGCCGCGGGCAGAGGTGCGCACCCGTCACGACAAGCTGCAAGTCGAGTTCGTCGGACGCCGCGACCTTCTGCACGACAGGCCGCAGCAGCCCATATTCCGCCCGCGTGGCGGTAACGATGCAGATGGTGCGCATATCACACCTCAATTTTTTCATCCTCCGCAAAATCGCGTTTTGCGGTCTGGCCCAGCACTTCATGCCAGCGCATGGGGGAAATGCCATCTCCCGGGCGCTTGGTGGTCAGGTTGTCCTCGGTGAAGACCTCGCCCGCCTTGATTTCCCGCGCGGCGACGATGCTCTTGCGGGCAATGGCCTTGTTGGGGGCCTCGCTGGCGGTCAGGTGCTTGTGGCCGTCCCCGAGCGCCGCCTCGATATGGCGCACGGCCTCGACCATCGCCTTGAACTCTGCCGGGTCCAGGCTGGCCTTCTGGTCGGGGCCGGGCAGGGATTTGTCCAGCGTGAAGTGTTTTTCAATGACCTGCGCACCCAGCACGGCGGCGGCCACGTCGCACTCCCAGCCCGGCGTATGGTCGGACAGGCCCACCGGCAGACCAAACTGCTCGTACAGTTCCAGCATGGCGGTCAGGTTGGCATCCTCGTAGGGGGTGGGGTACTGGGTGTTGCAGTGCAGCACCGTTACCTCGGGGCAGCCGCCGTCGTCCAGCACGCCCAGTGCATCGGTGATTTCATCCAGCGTGCTCATGCCGGTGGAAAGCAGCACAGGTGTGTGTAATTTCGCCATTTCTTCCAGGTACGGCAGGTTCGTGATCTCGCCCGACGGCATCTTGATGAGCGGCAGGCCCAGCGTACCCAAAAACCGCACGCTGGGGATATCGAACGGTGCGGACAGATACTGGATGCCGATGGAATCACAGTATTCTTTCAGCTCCTTGTGCGCCTCAAACGAGAAATGCAGCTTGCGGATCATTTCCAGCTGGCTCTCGGCGGCGTCGGTGGTCTGCTTCTGATACTCGGCCTTCTCTGCAAATTTGCTCACGACCAGCTCGGGCACGGCGGTCTGGTACTTGACGATATCCGCGCCGCACTCCTTGGCAGCGCGGGCCATTTCCTTGGCCATTTCCAGGCTGCCGTTGTGGTTGACCCCGGCCTCAGCAATGATGGTTACAGGCATTTTAAAACTCCTTCCGCTGTGGCTTCTCCCCTTGGGGAAAAGCTGTCCGCAAAGCAGACTGATGAGGGGGCCTTCCGGCAGGCTGCCCCACATCCGGCGCTGCGCGCCACCTTCCCCCAAAGGGGAAGGCTTTTATTTACTGCTGATTTTCCAGCTTTCGTCTCATTTTCTCCAGTTCTTCCAGCTGGCCCATGTCCATCCAGCTGCTCTCGCTGATAGGATAGACGCCGACCTTTTCCCCGGCCCGGCGGTAGCGCTCGATCACGTCGGGGAAGCCGATGAACTCACCGTCGTGCATTTCCTCCACCACGCGCGGCTCCACCACGTAAACGCCGGTGTTCGTCAAAAAGTCCAACTCGGGCTTCTCGCGCATGGCGGCAATGCTGCCGTCCTCGCCCAGCTCCACCACGCCGTAGGGCACGGTGTAATGCTTGAACGCGCAGATCATCGTGACAAGATTTCCGTGAGACTTATGGTACTCGTAAATATCGCCGAAGTCCACATCCAGCAGTGTGTCGCAGTTGGTGAAAAAGAACGGCGTGTCGATTTTTCCTTTCAGCAGGCACAGCCCGCCGCCGGTACCCATGAACACATCCTCATCGGCAAAATCCACGCGGTAATCCTTTTCCAGCTCGCCAAAGTAGGACTTGATCATGCCCTTTTTGTAGTTCACGATCATTGTGAATTCGTGGCAGCCGAAGTCCCGGAAACGATCCATGATAAGCTCCGCAATGGGCTGCTCGCCCACCGGAATCAGCGGCTTGGGCAGGATTTTGGTGTAGGGGTACAGCCGCGTGCCAAGGCCGCCCGCCATCATCACGACCGGGATATCGACCTGCTTGCGGTTGTCCACATTCAGCCCGTGGGCAAAGATGATATCGGTGATGACGCCGCGCTTGTTTAAAACCGGCAGTGCGTCGATGCAGTTTTTTTGCAGAATCTCCCGCGCCCGGCCGCGCTCAGCTATCGGCACGCTCAGCGGGTGGTAGTTGGCGGCGTGGTCAACGGTCTGGTCGGGCGTGCCGCCGCGCAGAAAAAACTTGCGGATATCGCCGTCGGTGATGACGGCTTTCAGCTTGCCCTCCGGCGCAATGAACAAAATGCGCTGGCCGGTCACGTCCAGCTTGCGCAGCGTTTCCAGCACCGTGGCGGTCGGCTCAATAAAGAGTTCTTCTACTTGTATCAAGGGTGGATCCCCCTTTTACGTTTATTTAAAGCCTTCCCCCTTGGGGGAAGGTGGCCCAAAGGGCCGGATGAGGGGCGGATGTGCCGCAGCAGACCGTGGATGGGAAATAGCGGCAAGGCTGCCCCTCATCAGTCACCTTCGGTGACAGCTTCTCCCAAAGGGGGAAGCCTTGGCGGGGCGTTGAGGATGCCGCCCCTTACAAAACGTCTTACAGCCCCAGCACCGCTTCGATCACGCGGTCGCAGTCCTCAAAGCTCAAGTTGGTGGAGCAGGGCAGATTGACAATATACTTGCGGTAAGCCAGGGCCTTGTCCAGGCCGTAGGCCTCGTTGCGGGGGTAGTCGGCCTGCTCGTGGATCAGCGCCCACACCGGGCGGGTCTGAATCTGCCGGGCCTGCAATTTCTCAATGACGGTGTCGCGGTCCAGGCCGGAATCTTCCAGATACAGGCTGAAGAACCAATGGTTGGAGCGGCATTCCTCCTCACGGAAAGGCAGAATGCGCAGTCCCTTCACGCCGTCCAGTGCGGCTGCATAGCGGTCATACAGCGCCTTTTTGTGGGCGATAAAATCTTCCAAACGCTCCAGCTGGGCCAGGCCCAGGCAGGCCTGCACGTTGGTCATGCGGTAGTTGTAGCCCACCTCATCGTGCAAAAATTGCAGTACGTCGGCCTTGGCCTGGGTGGACAGATGCTTGGCGTGCTCGGCCCAGTCCGGGTGGTTGGAGACGACCGCACCGCCCGCACCGGTGGTGATGATCTTGTTGCCGTTGAAGCTGTAACAGCCGATATCGCCGATGGTGCCCGCAAACTTACCGGCAAACGGCCCGGTGGTGCAGCGGGTACCGAGTGCCTCGGTGGCATCCTCAATCAGAATCAGGTGATAGCGCTTGGCAATGGCCGTCAGGCGGGGCATATCGGCCATGTTGCCGAACACATGCACGACTTCCAGCGCCTTGACGTGGGCACCGGTCTTTTTGTTATACAGATTATCGCCGCGCAGCTCGCAGTGGTTCGCACAGAAATCCTCCACCGCGTCGGGGTCAATGCACAGGCTGTCGTCGCAGCCAATAAAAATCGGCTCGGCCCCCACATAGCGGGTCAGCGGGTTGACGGCGGCGATGAAGGTCAGCGTCGGGACGATTACCTCATCCCCGCGGGTGATGCCCGCCGCCATTGCGGCCAGATGCAGCGCGCTGGTACCGGAGTTGCAGGCCACGGCGCGGGGCATGCCCACGTAAGCGGCCAGCGCTTCCTCAAACTCCGTGACTTTGCCGCCGCTGGTGGAGACCCACCCCGACGTGATGGCCTGTCCGGCCAGCTCGGCCTCGCGCACGCCGAAATTCGGAACAGAAAGAGGAATAAATCCAGACATAACAATGCCTCCATAATACAGCAGTCGCACCGGAATTGCCCGGTGGACAGAATTCTACAAATATTCTATTTTATTATACCGCTTTTACGGGGAGAGAGCAAGAAGAAAATGGGCTGGAAAAGCCTCCCTTGCCAAAGGGAGGCTTTAAAACGCAACCGCCCCATGCGCGGGTGTGCATGGGGCGGCTGGCTTATTTCAGAACGATCTTAGTTCTGCTTTTTCTTCATGTAGGCAGTCACACCCAGGCCCAGCAGGGCGGCGATGGCGATAATGGCAATCGGGACGATCGGCATTTCATCGCTGGTCTGCGGGATGGTGCTGGCCGTGGCGGCGGCAGTCTTGGCAGAAGAAGCGGTCGGGGCGTAGGTGCCTTTCACGTTCTTGCAGCCGGAGATCTGCTTCGTCTCCAGATGGCCGCAGGTGTCGCACTTGTAGCCGTCAGCCGTGGCCGTCCAGTTGTGATGGCCGCAGGCAACGCAGGTGTAGTACTGGCTGTCATCGGGGGTCGGCGCGGGGGTAGCCGTCGGGGCAGCGGTGGCAGCGGGCGCGGCCTCAACCGGCGCGGGGGTAGCCGTCGGGGCGGCAGTGGGTGCCGGGGTCGGCTCCTCCGGCGGGAACCAGACCTGCTCAAAGACATTGGTGCCTTCCAGCTTTTGGCCGTTCGCCGCCTTGTCGTACAGTTCCTTGGTCAGGGTCGTGTAAACGCCCTCAATGCCCTTGAAGGAAACGCCCTTCCAATCGCAGTAATCCTTCTTGGCAATCTCAAAACCCTTGCCGATATCTGCGGCGCTGAGCGCGTATTCCTTGCCATCGATGGTGACAGTAACGGTCTTGTTTGCCATAACGGTAAACTCGCTGAAACCGTCGGGGTTGACGAAGGTGATGGTCTTGACGATGCCGTTCTCGGTTTTCGTCTCGGTCTCATAATAGTAGATAGTGCCGTCCTCTTTGACGTGACGGACAAAGACCTTCTGGCCCTCGGGAATCTTCAACGCGGAAACATTGAGGGAGATGGCGACGGTAGGAACCTGATCTTCGGGCATGGGCTTGTCATTTTCCAGCGTAACGGTGTTGGATTCGGTCATGCTTTTGACATCATCAGCGACAGTCGCCTTGACATCATAGAGCATCTTGATATCAAAGGTCATGCTGACATCGGTATCATTGTTGGCCGCAGCCTTCGGCTTAACAACCAGCTTGGGGACAGCGACAATGGTGATATTTTTTGTAGCTGCATCCGGGTCAAAGCTTTGGTCTTTTGCCGCCTCTGTGATAGCGTCTTTAGCCGCACTAACAACTTTGTCGTCATTCAGCTTGACTTCTTCTTCGCCAATTTTAACGGTGGCTGCATTCTTGACGGCATCGGAGACGTCACTTGCGGAAACATCTTTGCTATCAGTAATAGTGGTGCTGGCCGCTGCACCTGCGACGTCCTTTTTATCAACATTTTCGGACTTGATATCCTCAACGTTACCTTCAACCTTGGTTTCCGGCTCTGCGGGCTTGGTGTCAACGGTCTTTTCGCCAACAGTGTAAGTGCCGTCAGCATTTTCTTTCAAAGCAAGACCACTTGCGAGATAAGAAGCGCTGAACTTCTTGGTGAACGTACCAGCAGTAACTTCAAATTTGGCACCAGTATAGGTTGCATCAGCTGCATCGTCAATGTTGCGCTTTTTCAGTTCGCCATTGATTTTACCACCGTTGATTGTGATGCTCGATGCAATGCTGGATTTATTGTCGTAGTTGGCAGCGGTCAAATTACCGTTTATTACGGCATCTCCACTGATAGTCACGCCGTTTGTGGCCGAATTCTTCCATACCCAAGAAGAAATGGCACCATTGAGCGTACCGCCAGTTACAGTCGTAATGCTGTCCCAACTCTGAAGCGTCTGCTCGGGAGAATTGAAAGTACCTCCCGTGATGTTTGTGGTACCACCCTCGGCCTTGATGACAATGAAATCGTTGTTGAAATTACCGTTATTGATGGTCATAACAGCAGAGGCGTTGTTTTGACCACTGACAACCAGAGACGAGAATTCACCGGTAGCTTCCACGGTGCCACCGTTAAAAGTCAGTGTGCCATCGTTGTACACGACGTACCAACTGTTGCCGCCGTTGCCGCTGGGGGTGCCAGCCTCCTGGCTGCGGGTGAAGGTGCCACTCTCAACGATAGCAGTAGCATCTTTCTCGTTGTACAGTGCCGCACGGCCATGGCTGACGTTATCCACCGTACCGTTTCCGGCAATCGTCAGCGTGCCGTTGTTGGTAATGGTATGCTTGCCAGCCGTATTCGTAATCTTGTGGTCATTCAAATTCAACTGAATGCTTTTGCCCGCGGGAATCGTGACGCTTTCCGTCACATCGCTCGTAAGAACGACCTGGTCCGCCGCGTAAGTGATAGCATCTTGCAGGGTTTTGTAGGCCTTGTTGGTGTCATTATCAACATAAGCAACATTCGCATCCTGCGGGTCGGCCGCTCCTGTCAACATGACGGCCTTGTCTTTCGTCTCCCCATCAGATTGGGTTTCAATCTGCGCAGAGGCAGCGGCTTCTTTCGTCGCTCCGTTTGTCGCTTCGTCCGCCAGCGCGGCAGTGCACACGGACACTGCCATGGCGGCGGCCAATGCGAAGGAAACGACCTTTTTAAAATGGGTCTGTTTTCTCATCGTTCGCTTTCCTTTCTCCTTATAAAATTTAACGATACCTAAATTTTACACCGGGGGGGGGTGAATGTCAACGACAATGTGGGCATTTTGTGTATATTTCGCGTAAATTTTCACTTGTGCAAAAGAACCCGAGGCTGATTTGTGCAAAACAGAAAAAACGCGTTGTTGCATCATAACAAATTGAACACAAAAAGACGCCTTGCACCCGGCAATGCTTTCCTTTATAATGGGTACAAAAACCAGGGGGCGTTCTGCATGAAAAAAATCTGCCGCTGGGCCTGCCGCCACCGCGCGGGCCTGCTGGCCCTTGCCGTGGGCTTCGCGGCGTGGGGGCTGTTCTATGTCGCCCGCCGCAGCACCGCCGCTATGGACTGGTGGCTCACATATGTTTCGATGCCCGTCAAGCGCGGCCTTTCCTTTATAGTAGACCCGCTCCCGTTCAGCGCGTGCGAGCTGGGCGCAACGGTGCTCATCGTCGGGGCACTGGTGCTGCTGGTCCGCGCCGTGCGCCGCCGCAGGCTGGCGGCCTGGGCGCTGCATATGGCCGTGCTGCTGGTCTGGGGGTACGCGGGGGTCTGCGCACTGTGGGGCACGCAGTATTATGGCACGAATTTTGCCGCCCGCGCGGGCATGACCGCCCCGCCCGTCAGCACCGGGGAACTGGCCGCTGTGACCGACTACTTTGCCGACAAAGTCAACGCGGCGGCCCCGCTGGTGCAGCGGGACGAAAGCGGCGTGTTTGCCACCGACAAAACCGAAATCTTTGCCGGGTGCGCCCATCTGTACGACCCGCTGACCGAGCGCTGGCCGTTTTTGGCCGGGCCGGAGCGCCGCCCCAAGCCCGCCATCTACTCCAAACTCATGAGCGCCTGGGGCTTCACCGGATATCTCTGCCCGCTGGTGGGGGAGAGCACCCTCAACGTGGACAGCCCGGCGGTGTTCCTGCCGGTGACGATCGCCCACGAGTTGGCCCACCAGCGCGGCGTAGCGGCCGAGCAGGAGGCAAACTTCGTCGGCGTCATGGCGGCCACGGCCAGCGCCAACGCCGACTACGCCTACTCCGGCTGGCTGTTTGGCTACCTGCACCTGTCCAACGCGCTGTACGAGGCTGACCCCGCGCTGGCAGCGGCCAGCTACCAGACCCTTTGCGCCGAGGCCCGCGCCGACCTGGCCGCCAACAACGCCTACTGGAAGCAGTGGGAAGGCCCGGTCAAGCAGACGGGCGAAAAAGTCTACACGACCTTTTTGCAGGGGTACGGCCAGGACCTGGGTATGCGCAGCTATGGTGCGTGCGTGGATCTGCTTGTGGAAGAATTTTTGACCAATACAACTTCTTGCGATTGACAGTGCCCCGCACCGCTAGATGCCCGGAAAGTTGTTTCCACAATATCACAATTCTTAACAAACGGCCCACCCGGATGTTGAAAATTTCGGCGTTTTTCAGCGCATTTTTCGCCCCTCGCCCCCTTGCGGTGGGGGCTTTTTTCATGGTATGATTTATGGTATAGCAATTTAGAATTTTAAACTGTGAGGAACAGGAATGTTTAATAAAAAGAATCCCATGCGGTATTTCTCGGGCAGCACGTTTGCGCGGCTGCCGCTGTATAAGCTGGCGGCGGGCGGCACGGCTGTCGCGCTGACGGCCAGCATCGGCTTGGGCGCGTTCGCGGCGGGCGTTACGCCGTTCAACCTGCCCACGGCCACCCCGGCCCCGGTCGTGACCGCCACACCGGAAACGGCAGCCACGCCCACGCCGTCGCCGTCCCCCACGCCCAGCCCTACGCCGGTGCCGGACCGCACCCTGACCATGGAGGCCACCGTCGTGCAGCAGGACGTCGGCGTGACGCTCTACGTGGACCCGCTGCCCGAAGCCACAGCAACGCCGGAACCCACGGCTCTGCCGTCTGCGTCGCCCAAGGCTGGCGCATCGGCGGCGTCCGGGGCTAAACCCACGGCCACGCCAAAGGCGACCGCCACCCCGACCCCGACGCCCACCGCCGCCCCGACCGAGGACGACGAGCAGGAAAAGACACCGCTGCTGGGCGTTGAGGGCACCATCACCCTGACCGACGCCAAGGGCAACGCCACCGACTACGCGCTTGACCCCGAGACCGGCACCGCCCTGGCCGAGGACGTGGAACCCGGCGACTACACGCTGGCCCTGCAGCCCATCGAAGGCTACACCACCCCCGAGGCCCAGACCGTGACCGTGAAGGAAAAGGTCGTCTACAAGGCGGATGTACAGGCTGTCAAGGAAAAGATCGTCCAGGCAAGCCAGGTCAACGAGAGTGCCGAGGACTCCGGCGTCAGCAACGCAGGTTCCGCGCCCATCGTCGAGGAAGTGACTGACACGGTTACCTATGCCGAGAGCGACAAGACCGAGACCGGCACCAAAACTACTTACACGGCCAAGTTGAGCAGCAGCGGCCACCTGCTGCTGGCCGACGGCACCGAGACCCCCTATCTGCCCGTCTACCAGGACGGCACGCGGGATCTGATCGGCGCGACCCGCGACCCGAACTACGCGGCCAACACGAACACTTCTGCCTGGCTGCCCGGCGCAGCGGATTCCATTCAGCTGCTGGGCGCGGCCAACACCCGCATGGCGTGGGCACACCGCGCCGATGAACCCGCCGTGCAGGAGGGGGATGAGGCGGCCTCCATCGCCGAGGAAACGCCCGCTCCCACCGAGGCTCCCACTCCGGAACCGACGGCAGAGCCTACTGCAGAGCCGACGGCAGAACCAACCGCCGAGCCTACACCGGAAGTGACGGCGACGCCCGAACCGACGGTCGCCCCCACGAACACCCCGGCCCCGACCGAGGCCCCCACCGCCACGCCGGATCCCACGGCGGGCTGGCCTGACAATATCGAGGCCAAGGATCTGGCGAGCTACGGCTTTGACGTGACCAGTTCCGACGGCACCGTGTACCAGTACACCGGATGGCAGGAAATTGACGGCGTGACGTACTATTATGACCCGACAACCCACCAGCCCGTCACCGGACAGCAGGTCATCCAGGGCGACGTTTACACCTTCGGGGCGGACGGTGCGCTGAACCGCACGGCCCGCGGCATCGACGTTTCCAAGTTCCAGGGCAGCATTGATTGGAACGCCGTCAAGGCCGACGGCATCACGTTTGCCATCATCCGCTGCGGCTACCGCGGCTACGGCAGTGGCGCACTGGTCGAGGATTCGACCTACCGCGCCAACATCCGGGGCGCTATCAACGCGGGCCTGAAAGTCGGCGTCTACTTTTACAGCCAGGCCATCAACGAGCAGGAAGCCGTTGAGGAGGCCAGCATGGTGTTGAGCCTGGTGGGCGGGTACAGCCTGCCGCTGGGCGTCTACTACGACACCGAGAGCGTTGCGGGCGGCCGCGCCAACGCCATCAGCGCCGCCGAGCGCACGGCCTGCGCCGTCGCTTTCTGCGAGACGATCCGCAACTCCGGGTACAGCGCGGGCGTTTACTCCTACGCAAGCTGGTTCTACAACGCGCTGAACTTTGCGAACATCAGCAAGTACAACATTTGGATCGCCCAGTACCGCGACACGTTGAGTTTCAGCTACAAGTACAACATCTGGCAGTACACCGGCTCCGGCAGTGTCAAGGGTATCTCCCGGCCTGTGGATATGAACATTGGATAAAACCAAATAGAATAGAACTTCCCCCTGCTTGCGCAGCACTGCGCAAGCAGGGGGAAGTTCTTTGATAAACGGATCGCCCTTGCGTTTGTGATGAACGCAAGGGTATTTTTACTTTGTGTAGCAGCTCATCTTTGCGCTGCTGCCGCCTCTTGTCTGGCCGCTGCCGTGGATGATGTACTTGTAGGTACACAGCTCCGCCAACCCCATGGGGCCGCGGGCGTGCAGCTTTTGGGTGCTGATGCCCATTTCGCAGCCCAGACCAAACTCGCCGCCGTCGGTAAAGCGGGTGCTGGCGTTCACGTAGACTGCTGCGCTGTCCACACAGGCCGTGAACCGCGCCGCTGCCTCGGCGTCCGCCGTGATGATGGCCTCGCTGTGGTGGGTGGAATGCCTGGCAATGTGCAAAATCGCTGCGTCCACGTCGTCCACCACGGCTACGCTCAGCTTGTAGTCCAGATATTCCGTGTCAAAATCCTGCGGCGCGGCAGGCACACCGTCGATGATGGCGGCGGCCTGGGCGTCCAGGTGCAGTTCCACCGGCGTTAAGCCGGCGACGGCCCGGCCGTTCACCAGGCGGGTCTTTAACATCGGCAAAAACTGCGCTGCAACGTCCTTGTGAACCAGCAGCGTTTCCTCGGCGTTGCAGACGCTGGGGCGGCTGGTCTTGGCGTTTTCCACGATGTCCACCGCCATTTCCAGGTCAGCGGCTTTGTCCACGTAGACGTGGCAGATGCCGGTGCCGGTCTGGATGCAGGGCACCGTCGCGTTCTCAACACAGGCGCGGATCAGCCCCGCGCCGCCGCGGGGAATCAGCAAATCGACCAGGCCGTCGGCAGTCATCAGCTCGTTGGCGCTGGCGTGGGAGGTGTCCGACAGCAGGCTTACCGCACACTCCGGCAGGCGGGCTTTGCGCAGGCCCGCGCGCAGGGCCTCCACAATGGCGTGGCAGCTGGCCCAGGCGTCGCGGCCGCAGCGCAAAATGCAGGCGCTGCCCGCCTTGATAGCCAGGGCAGCGGCGTCGCTGGTGACGTTGGGGCGGCTCTCGTAAATAATGGCGATAACGCCCATCGGCACAGCAGTCTTTTCAATAATAAGACCGTTGGGGCGCACAATTTTGCGCAGCACCGCGCCCACCGGATCCGGCAGGGCGGCGACCTCGCGCATGCCCTTTGCCATGTCGGTCAGACGGCTGGGGGTCAGGGCCAGGCGGTCCAGCATTACATCGCTCACGCGGCCCCGGGCAGCGTCCAGGTCGCGCTGGTTTGCCGCCAAAATCTTGTCACTGGCGGCAATCAGCGCCACGGCCATGGCCTCCAGCGCGGCGTTTTTCGTGTCGGCATCGGCCAGCGCCAGCGGCATTTTTGCGCCCTGGGCGGCCTGCAAAATTTCCTGTGTGGTCATGGGGAACCTCCCTTACTTGTGGCCTGCAAAGCGGGTGCCCACCGGCTTGCCCTCAACGATATCGTACAGCACCTCGGCGTGGGCACCGTTGGTGATGATCATGTCCACGCCTGCGGCGGTGGCACGCTTGGCGGCGATGACTTTTGTCAGCATGCCGCCGGTGCCCAGGGACGAACCTGCGCCGCCCGCCAGCATTTCAATTTCGGGGGTGATTTCTTCCACCACCGGGATGAGCTTCGCGTCGGGGTGGGTGTGGGGGTCAGCGGTGTACAGGCCGTCGATGTCGGACATCAGCACGACCAGGTCGGCGTGGATGCACGTTGCCACCAGTGCGGCCAGTGTGTCATTGTCGCCCAGGGAATATTCCTCGCAGGCGATGGGGTCGTTCTCGTTGATGATGGGGATTGTGTGCAGCTGCAAAAGACGTTCCAGCGTGTTTTGCAGGTTGCGCAGGCGGTTTTCGTGGTCGAAATCCTCCCAGGTCAGCAGCATCTGCGCCACGGTGTGGTTGTACTGGCCGAACAGCCGGTCGTAGGTGTACATCAGCTCGCACTGGCCCACGGCTGCGGCGGCCTGCTTGGTAATGATGTCGCTGGGCTTTTCGATTTGCAGTTTGCCGACGCCCAGGCCGGTAGCCGCCGACGACACGACAATAAGCTGATGCCCGGCGTTCTGGATATCGCTCCACACCTTGACCAAATCCTCGGTGTGGCGGATGTTGAGCAGCCCGCTGGGGTGTGCCAGCGTGCTGGTGCCTACTTTAACGACGATACGCATAATTTACTTCTTCCCCAAATCCTTCGTTTTCTCATACGCTGCCAAAACGGCGTCGGTCACGGCGCCGCGGAAGGCGCGTTCCTCCAACAGGCGCACGCCCTGGATGGTCGACCCGCCGGGGCTGCACACGGCGTCTTTCAGCTCGCCGGGGTGCTTGCCGGTTTCCAGCACCATGCGGGCGCTGCCCAAAAGCATCTGGGCGGCGTACTCCTGCGCCTTGGCGCGGGGCAGACCGGCCGCCACGCCGCCGTCGGCCAGGGCTTCAATGAACTGGTACGCCCAGGCCGGGCCGCAGCCGGACACCGCACTGGCGGCGTCGATCAGGCTTTCCGGTACGGCGTCCAAACGGCCCGCGGGGGCCATGGCGGTGAGCCATTCGTTCAGCTTGTCCGGCTCCACATCGTCAGAGCAATACTGGATCATGCCGTCGCCCAGCGCCACGGGGGTGTTGGGCATCATGCGGATGATGGGGTAGCCGCTGCCGGCCATCATGCGGATCTGCTGCATCGACAGCCCCGCCGCCATCGTGACCAGCACAAAGGGGCGGCTCTCGGCGCGGGCTTCCAGCGCGGGGGCCAGCTCGTCCAGCATATCGGCCATCATCTGGGGCTTCACCCCCAGAAAGATGAAATCGCAGATGCTGGCGACTTCCTCATTTGTGCCGCAGGCACAGCCGAGTTCCTCGGCCAATGCCTGTGCCTTGGCGGGCGTGCGGTTGGCCAGCAGCACATCCCCGGCACCGGCACCCTTGCAGACCGCACGTGCCACGGCCCCGCCCATATTGCCGCAGCCGATAAAACCGTATTTCATAAAGAACCCCCTGTACCTTATTTTATATGCAGTATAATGGTAGTACAGCGGGGGCGTTTTGTCAACGGAAAAAAGGCTTCTCTCCCTTTGAGGAACCTCTCCCTTTGAGGAAGGCTTTAGGTCTGGATTTTTGCGGCAGATTTGCTATAATGTGGGTAACGGAGAATTTGTAGGGGGCGGCGTCCTCGACGCCCCGCAACAGAGCAAAAGGAGCACACTATGCAATACGTCAACTTTGGTCAAACCGGCCTGAAAATTTCCCGCCTGGGGTTTGGCGGCATCCCGATCCAGCGCATCGACCAGCCCGGCACGCGGGAACTGCTCCTCGCTGCCCATAAGGCGGGCGTCAACTACATCGACACTGCCCGCGCCTACACGGTCAGCGAGGAATGGATCGGCCAATCGCTGGAAGAAGCGGGCCTGCGGGATGACTTCATCCTGGCCACCAAATGCCGCGCCCTGACCAAGGCCGACATGGAGGCCGAGATCGCCACCAGCCTGAAAAACCTGCGCACCGACCACATCGAACTGTTCCAGTTCCACAACCCCAGCATGGAGGGCCTGCAAACCATCCTGGCCCCCGGCGGCGCAATGGAAGCCCTGCTGGAAGCCAAGGCCAAGGGCGTAGTGGGGCACATCGGCATCACGGCGCACCTGGCCGCCGTGTTTGAGGCCGCGCTGGACATCCCGGAAATCGAGACGATCATGTTCCCCTATAACATCGTCGAGCAGCAGGGCAAGGAGCTGATCGACCGCTGTGCGGCGGCGGGCAAGGGCTTTATCGATATGAAACCCCTCGCGGGCGGGGCCATCGGGGATGGCCGCCTGGCGCTGCGGTACGTGCTGTCCAACCCGGCGGTGACGGTGGCGATCCCCGGTATGGCGACGGTGGACGAGCTGAACGCCAACGTGGCGGGCGCGGCGAACATCGACCCGCTGACCCCCGAGGAAGAAACAGCCTGCCAGGCCGTACGCGACGCGCTGGGCACGCAGTTCTGCCGCCGCTGCAACTACTGCGCCCCCTGCACGGTGGGTATTTCCATCCCCAGCGTGTTTTTGTTCCAGGGGTATCTGAACCGCTATGGCTTGCAGCAGTGGGGCCGCGAGCGCTACGCCACCCTGCAAACCAAGGCCGGGGCCTGCATCCGGTGCGGCGCGTGCGAACCCCGCTGCCCCTATAACCTGCCCATCCGCCAGATGATGAAAAAAGCCGCCGAGGACTTTGGAGAGTAAAAGCCCTGGCCTTCCCACGAGGCGGAGAGATTCCAGCCCCGGCTGCGGGTGTAGCGGCGTGCAAGGCAAAGCCCATCGGAATCCCTCCGGCCGTCTTCGGCGTCCACCTCCCCTCAAGAGGGGAGGCTTTTTTGTTATCTCACTTTTTTCCCCGAAAATATTGTTTTTTCAAGGGCGAACGTGTATAATTTAACCTGTATAACTTTGTGTAAAATGTGAGGAATGAGTGTTATGCTTTCCGACCCCCAGCTGCATTATCTGGACAACGCTGCTACCTCCCGGGTGGATCCGGCGGTGGCGCAGGCCATCACCACGGCCATGGTGGAACACTGGGCCAACCCCAGCAGCCTGTATGACCCCGCCGTGGCCGCGCAGGATGCCATTATGACCGCCCGCGCCCGGGTGGCCAAGACCCTGCACTGCCGCAGCGACGAAATCTACTTCACCGCCTGCGGCAGCGAGGGCAACAACATGGCCGTCTACGGCGCGGCCCGCCCGCGCAAGCACTGGGGCAATAAAATCGTCGTGACCGGGTTCGAGCACCCCAGCGTGCAACGCCCCATCCGCGCCCTGAAGGACGAGGGCTTCACCGTTGTTGAGGTTCTGCCCGGCCCGGATGGCCGCATCGACACGCAAAAATTTTTGGCCGAGATCGACAAAAGCACCGTCCTTGCCGCCTGCATGGCCGTCAACAATGAGACCGGCGCGGTGCAGGATATCGCCGCTTTGGGCAAGGGCATCAAGACCCGCAACAGCCGCACCCACTTCCATGTGGACGCCGTGCAGGCGTGGCTGCGTATGCCTATTGACCTGCAAAAATGGCGTGAGGTCGATAGTTTGTCCGTCTCCGGCCACAAGGTACACGCGCCCAAGGGCGTGGGGGCGCTGTTCGTGCGGGACAGCCAGCGCCAGAACCTCAAGCCGCCCTACATCGGCGGCCACCAGGAGCGCGGCCTGCGCCCCGGCACCGAGAACACGCCCTACATCGTGGGCTTGGGCGTGGCGGCGGCCCAGGGTCAGCAAAAGCTGCGCACCCGCGCCGCCCACATTGCTGCGCTGAACCAACAGCTGCGCGCGGGCCTGGCCGCGCTGGACGGCATCACGCTGAACTCGCCCGAGGACGCGGTGGGGGAGATCGTGAACTTCTCCACCAACTGCATCAACAGTCAAACTTTTATCAATTATCTGAACACCCGCGCGGTCTATGTCTCGGGCGGCTCTGCCTGTGATAAGGGCGAGCCGAGCCACACCCTGCAGGCCATGGGCTGCGCCGATTTGACCGTGCGTACTGCCCTGCGCGTGAGCTTCTGTGCCGACAACACCGCCGAGGACGTGGACGCACTGCTGGATGGGGTAAGAGATGGGTTGAAGGAATTGCAGCATATTTGAACGGCTGCTGGTGGCGGCCTGAGGGCAGGCCGCCCTACGAACCCCTTTTCGGGCAAATCGTAGGGCGGGGTGCCCTCACCCCGCCGCAGACAGTAGGGGCGAGGCATGCCTCGCCCTCCGCCTTCCCGTTACAGTGCGTCTGCCGTAGAGCCGAGGGTCGGGCATACCCGACCCCTACCGTGCAGTCGCATATTTTGAAAGGAACTACAGAATGAAAGAAATCATCCTCGCCTATCAGGGCGAAATGACGCTGAAGGGCCTGAACCGCGGCAAGTTTGAAGCGCGGCTGGCAAAAATCATCCGCTGGCGGCTGGAGCCACTGGGCAAGTTCAAGGTCTACCAGGCCCAGAGCACCGTTTTTATCGAGCCAAAAGAGGACGGCCTTGATATGGACGAGGCATTCCGCCGCGTGTCCCATGTGTTCGGCATCGTCAAACTCAGCCGCGCTGTCGAGTGCCCCAAGGATTTTGATGCCATCTGCGAGACCGCCGAGGCCTACCTGGGCGAGACGCTGCGCGGCCTGCGCACCTTCAAGGTCGAGGCCAAGCGCGCCGACAAGGCCTACCCGATGAAAAGCCCCGAAATCTGCCGCGAGTTGGGTGCCTACCTGCTGGACAAGCACCACCACCTGCGCGTAGATGTGCACAACCCCCAGCTGGAAATCATGGTCGAGATTCGTGACCACGCCGCCTACGTCCACGGCCCCAAGGTCGAGGCTGCGGGCGGTCTGCCGGTGGGCACCAGCGGCCGCGCACTGAACCTGCTGTCCGGCGGCATTGACAGCCCCGTCGCTGCCTGGTGCATGGCCCGCCGCGGCCTGGCGCTGCACCATATCCACTTTGCCAGCCCGCCGTACACCAGCCTGCGCGCCAAGCTGAAAGTGCGCGATCTGGCGCGGGAAATCGTCGAGTACACCGGCAACTGCACGCTGTTTGTCGTGCCCTACACCAAGCCGCAGGAGTACATCCGCGACCACGCGCCCGACGTGCTGTTCACGGTTTTGATGCGCCGCAGCATGCTGCGCATTGCCAACCAGGTGGCGAAAAAGCTGGAATTGCAGGCCCTCATCACCGGCGAGAGCCTGGCCCAGGTCGCCAGCCAGACCATGGCCGCGCTGGCCTGCACTGACCAGGCGCAGGATCTGCCTGTGCTGCGCCCCTGCATCGGCATGGATAAAATCGAGATCATCAATATTTCGCGTAAGATCGGCACGTTTGAGACGTCCATTGAGCCGTATGAGGACTGCTGCACGATCTTTACCCCGCCGCACCCCAAGACGAACCCGACACTGGACGAAATTCTGGCTGCCGAGGCCGCTATGCCCGGTCTGGCCGCGCTGGAAGCCGAGGCCGCCGAGAATGTTGAAAAGATCTACATCCGCATGGGAGATGACGAACTGCTGTGACAGCTGAAATTATCTGCGTAGGAACGGAACTTTTACTGGGAGATATCCTGAACACCAATGCCCAGTTTTTAAGCCGCGAACTGGCCGAGCTGGGCATCAGCGTACTGCACCAGCACGTCATCGGCGACAATCCCGCCCGGCTGAAAGAACTGGTTTTGCAGGCAAAAAGCCGCAGCGACCTGTTGATTTTTTCCGGCGGGCTTGGCCCCACCGAGGACGACCTGACCAAGGAGACGGTGGCCGAGGCCTTCGGCGATACGTTGGCATTTGACGAGACAGAGTGGCAAAAGATACTTGACTTTTTCGCCCGCACGAATCGCCGCCCAACGGAGAACAACCGCAAGCAGGCCATGTGCCCGACCAGGGGCCACAAGCTCATCAACGACCACGGCACCGCCCCCGGTGCTTGGTTCGAGGATGAGAACGGCCACTGCGCTGCGCTGATGCCCGGCGTGCCCCGTGAGATGAAGGCCATGTGGGCTGAGCAGGTGCGCCCGATTTTGCTGCACCGCCAGAACTGCACGATCCACAGCCGCACGCTGCGGGTGCTGGGCGGCGAGAGCGCCATCGCCAGCAAGGTCGCACCGCTGTTTGAGGCAGCCAACCCCACCGCCGCCATCTACTGCAAGACTGGCGAGTGTGAGATTCGCGTGACCGCCCGCGAGGCCACCGAGCAGGCCGCCGAGGCCGCCTGCAATGCCCGCATTGCGGAGTTTAAAGAAATTCTGGGCGCAGCGGCCTATGACGTTGACGTGCCTGCACTGGAATACACGGTGGTACGCGCTTTGCGCGAGCATCACCTCCACGCTGCCACGGCGGAGAGCTGCACCGGCGGCATGATCGCCGAGCGGCTGACCAACGTGCCCGGCAGCAGCGAGGTGTTCGGCTTCGGCTTTGTCACCTACGCCGAGGCCGCCAAGCAAAAGCTGCTGGGTGTGGACGCCGCCGTGATTGAAAAGTACAACGTTGTCTCCGGGCCTGTGGCCGCTGCCATGGCCTTTGGTGCTGCGCGGAAATCCGGCGCGGAGCTGGCTGTGGGCATCACCGGCCTGGCTGGGCCGGGCGGTGCGCTGCCCGGCAAGCCGGTGGGCACGGTCTACCTGGCTGGTGCCGACACCCGCACGAACACCGGGTATTTGATGCGCCTGACGCTGGGCGGCTACCAGGACCGCGCCATCATCCGCACCCGCGCCGCGCTCTACGCCCTGGATATGCTGCGCCGCATGGCGCTGGGCCTGGATGTGCCGGAGAGCGTGCGGTTTACGCCGGAGACGGCGGATGACGAACTGGATATCTAAAACCCCAAGCCTTCCCCTTGAGGGGAAGGTGCCGCCGCAGCGGCGGATGAGGTGCGGGTTTCTGTCGCCGCCCGTTTGCGGGATATAACGGCAAGGCTGCCCCTCATCCGTCTGCGGTCGGGGCCGCAGACACCTTCAGTCTACGCGCTAAGAGCCGCCTACGGCGGTTGCGCTCCGACACGCGCCTGCGGGCGCAGCCCCAAAGGAAAAGGCAATTCAACACAAGAAAGGTTCCACCATGGTCAACACTCAACTGAAAATTCTGCGTGTTTTCGGGCCTACGGGCGCGGAGGTGTCCAGCGTACTGCGGCAGATCCGCGACGATGGCTGCCCCGGCCTGCGCCTGTTGGAGCGCGACGGCGAATTTGCCATCTGCGTGCAGGTCAGCGCCCCCAACCGCGCCATGGCGGAGCAATACTGTGACAAGTGGGCCGCGCGGCTGCGGGCCAAGTTCGGCGACGATGTCTTTGCCGAGGGCGAAACGAGCTTGGCCCAGGCCACGCTGGATGCCTTGCTGGACAAGCGCAAGCTGCTGGTGGCTGTGGACGAGACGACAGGCCGCCTGCTGGGTGCGCTTTTGCAGCCGCTGGCCCACAGCGAGGCCGTGTTCGACTTTGGCACCGAGAGCTATGCCGACCCGCAGAAAGCCCGCCGCATCGCCGTGCCGGAACAGCTGTTGAAGCGGTTCCCCGGCGATGTGGTGCAGGCCGCCGCAGGCCGCGCCCTGGCCGCCATGCAGGTGACCGGCGCGGACTACGCGGCTGCCTATATGCCCGCCAGCGTGGGCCAGTGCCCCTTTGTGCTGGTGTGCGACCGCCGCGGCGCGGTGGCCTGCGCCCTGCCGCCCGATATGAACGACACGTTCATCGCCAACCAGATTTTGGATCTGCTGCGTCGCCGCCTGTTCGGCTTGCAGCTGACCGACTCCTGCATCACCTTCCGCCCCGGGCACGACCGGCCGCTGCTTATCGTGTCGGAGGCCGCCAAGAGCCGCGGCAATACGGTCCGATTCTCGCTGCGCCGCCGCACGCCGCCCACCCGCGACGCCGACCATACGGCGGATTTTGAGCCGATGCTGGACTTTGACCGCCCAGTGGCCCCGCCGAAATTTGCCGCCCCTGCGCAGGAAGTGGAAGCAGCCGCGCCGGAGACGGACTCCGCCCCGCAGCACCGCACGCTGCGCCGCCACGAAGCCGCGCCCACCCCGCCGCCCGCGGCCCCGGCTGTGCCTGACCATGAGCCGACCGGTGTCATCCAATTCGAGAGCGACGACGCCCCGGCCCCGGCGATGCCTGACCCGCTGGCAGTCCAGACGGCTGGCCCCGAAAATGCCCGCCATGCCCGCATCCGCCGCGCCCGGCCTGTGACCGCTGACCCGGCCCCCAGCGTGCCGCTGATGCCGGTAGACCTGCCGGACTTTTCGGAAAATCCGCCGGAGACCGAGCCGCAGGCTGCGCCGCGCTCGGTGCTGGACGATGATATCCCCGATTTCTCCGCTGACCTTGACCCCGCCGCCATTGCCGCTGCCCAGGCCGCCGATGACGCCGCCGAGGCCGCAGGCAAGAGCGCCAGCGTTGAGGACTTTACCCGCGCGGCGACCCAGCTGTTTGACGCCAGCGCCATTGAGGAGGCTGCCCGGGAAAAAGCAAAGCCCCGCAAAAAGCGCAAAAAGAACGCAGATTCGGACGCCGACCTGCCCCCGAAGCAGCCCGCACCGCCCAGCATCAAAAACCGCAGTTTGGAAATTATTGAAAAGAGCGAGCGCCGCCGCAGACGCACGGTCACGCTGATCCTGGTCGTGCTGCTGCTGGCTGTGCTGGCCGGTGCCGGGGCACTGTGGGTGTTCTTCCGCAATGATCTGGGTGCCAGCCCTGCCGCCAAGAGCTACGGCACGGCGCTGTACGATTCCACCGCCGAGAGCTATCTTGACAAGGCGCTGGACCGCCGCGCAGGCGTGGTGGCCTACCTGGGCTGGCCCGGCTTTGATGGCGCGTTGGTCTACTCTGCCGACACGCCCACGCCCGAAACGCCGGAATCCGGCGCAGAGCCGGGGTCCATCGTCCGTTTTGCAACCCCCAGCGCCCTGGACGCCGCCACCCCCGGCAACACCGTGTTGGAATGCACCGGTGACGACTACAAGGCGCTGGCCGACCAGGACACACTGAAACAGAACGGCGGCTTCACGCTGTATACGGCAGACCGCACCTACCGCTTCAAAGCGCTGGCGGTCTACTACTGCGATCCCGCCGAGCAGGGCGAAGGTGCGTTTGACCTGTATGGCAGCACCGACCTGTCCAACTATTACGACTACCTGACCTTTGTGGCGGGCATCCAGGCCCGCAGCCTGTTTGACACCGGGGTGGAGGTGGGTGACGAGTCCCACTTCTTGACCGTGACGACCCAGAGCGGCGAGAACGGTGCGCTGCTCTGCATCACGGGCCGCCTGGTCGAGGACGGCGAGGCCGAGGTGCTGAACACCGCTGCCTTTACCGCCACAGAGGAGCCGCTGCTGACGGCGGCCCAGTACCAGAGCAAGGGCCAGCCGATGCCCACGGTCAGCGCCCTGATGCGGACCAGCGTGGAGCGCTATGCCCAGCAGAGCGCCGCCACCCAGGCCGCCCGCAAGAGCAGCGGCACGGCCCGGGACGACACCATCGCCGCCGCCGATCTGGCCCAGCGCGCCGACGAATTGCAGAACATCACCGACAGCCTGCTGGCCAGCACCGACAAGATGCTCAAGGGCCTGACCGATGTGGCAGGCTCGACGAACGCTGTGGAGACGGACCTGAACAAGGGTGCCGAGGGCACGCTGCCCGAGCAGACGGTCACAGTGGACCAGATCAAGGTGACGGCCACGCCGGCCCCTACCGACGCCCCGACGCCCGAACCTACCGAGGCCCCGGCGTCGGACGCCAACAGCGAACCGACCCCGACGGAAGCGCCGACCCAGGCCCCGCAGCCCGACAACAGCACCGGCACTGAGGGCGAGACCATCAACGTGACGATGAACGGCACGGCCCAGACGATGGACCTGGTGCGCTGCCTGGCGATGGTGGCCCAGAACGAACTTGGCCCCAACGCCCCCGCCGAAGCCTACAAAGCCCAGTGTGTGGCGACCCACTGCTGGATTTTAAGCCAGTCGGGCTATCCGTCGGTGCTGGGTGCAGAGCCGGGCGCGGCTGCGCTGGCCGCTGCCCAGGAGGTTGCCCATGTGCTGGTGACTTACAATGGGCAGGTTTGCTTCACGCCGTATTTCGCCTCTGCCAGCACGGGTACAGCCTCGTCTGCCGAGGTCTGGGGCGGTGAACGCGCCTGGCTGCAGGCCGTGGACAGCCCCTACGATCAGCAGGTTTCCAGCAACTGGAACACCAACGGCAATTCCAGCGGCACGGCCCGCTTCTCCCGCGAGACGCTGGAAAACCGCATCCGCGACGAGCTGGGCATCGACCTGGCAGGCGTGGACCCCAACAGCTGGTTCACCATCAAGAGCGCCAACCAGTACGGCTGGGTCGCCAAGATTCAGGTCGGCCCCGATGGCAACAGCGAGACGGTCAGCGGCCGCTGGTTCCGGGAAAACCTGCTGGCCCGCCAGAGTGTGGATGGCCGCAGCCTGCGCAGCCAGTGCTTCACGGTCAGCTATGACGCCGATCTGGATTGCTTTATCTTTGATGTGTACGGTTACGGCCACGGCTGCGGCATGAGCCAATGGGGTGCCATCGGTTACGCCCGCAACGGCTGGAGCTATCAGGATATTTTGACGCATTATTTCGTTGGGACGACGATTACGACGTATTGATAGTACAGAAAAAGAGCGTGTGCAAGAAATGGCACACGCTCTTTTTTGGCAGTAACATCCACCGCACGGCGGGAATCCCTCCGACCTCGCTTCGCTCGGCCACCTCCCTTTGACAAGGGAGGCTTTAAAGGCCCCCTCGTTAAAGGGGGCTGTCACCGAAGGTGACTGGGGGATTCCGCCGCGCGGTGGTTATAGCAACGCCTCCCCATCCAGCACCGCTTTCACCAGCACGTCCCCCTCATACGTCAATTCCAGATGGAAAAACGGTGCATCCTCAGCCAGCAGCTTAAAGAAAATTTTATCCCCCTGCCAAATCGGCAAATCCTGCACAGAATTCTTGTCCACCCACTCTAAACATCCCTCGTCGCAGTCTGTCATCACGCCGGAAAAATCCGTGCAGGTGTACAGGTGCATCCGCTCGGCGGGCCAGGGGTCACAGTAAAAATCCACGATGCCGCGATAGACAGGCGTGTGCATCGTCAGGCCGGTCTCTTCGCGCACCTCGCGCAGGGCGCAAGTCAGCGCATCCTCGCCCGGCTCAAACTTGCCGCCGACGCCGACCCACTTGTCGTGGTTGACGTCGTTTTTCTTTTTGACGCGGTGCAGCATCAGGTACGCGCCGTCTTTTTCGAGATAGCAAAGGGTGGTTTGCAGTAAATCCATAGGGAACTCCTTACATATTTTGTATGAAACCGCAGATACTACCATAAAAAACCAGGGAGGATTCTGTATGAGAGCGACAGGAATTGTGCGGCGCATCGATGAATTGGGCCGGGTGGTCATCCCGAAGGAGATACGCCGTACCCAGCGCATCCACTCGGGCGACGCACTGGAAATTTTTACCGATGGCAAAGGGGAAGTTGTCTTTAAAAAGTATTCGCCGCTGGCAGAGCTGGGCGAGCCGGCCGCCGCCTACGCCGATGTGCTGGCCCGGCGGCTGGGCTGTGGTGTGGCTGTCTGTGACCGGGAAAAGATCGTGGCCGCCGCCGGGGCGGGCAGAAGTGAGCTGCTGGGCGAGCCGCTGCCGCCTGAGTTGGACGCCCTGCTGGCCCGCCGCAAGCTGTACACCGCACCGGAAGAGCCGCTGCACCGGGTCGCGTTGGGCAGCCGTTGGCTGCTGTGCGCCGCGCCGGTTTTGGTGCATGGCGATATTGAGGGCGGCGTGCTGCTGCCGGGTATGCGCCGGGATGCCGTACCCGACCCCGAGACCATCCGCGCCGCCGCCACCGCCGCCGAGTTTTTAGCGCGATGGATGGGGGAGTGACGGGGTGTCTGAATGCACACCGCCGTGTAGGGGCCGGGCATGCCCGGCCCTCAGCTTTCCCGCAAGCGACCGTTTTCCGTACAAGTGCAGGCCGGGCATAACCGGCCCCTACATATATAATAGGTAAGAACTCTGCCGTGATTGTGACGAAACTGTTAAACTTACAAAAAAATCGGAAAAACCCCTTGACAGTTTGCAAAACGGGAATATAATTAACTTAGCACTCAGAGATATAGAGTGCTAAACAAAACCGAAAGCAAACCAAAGGAGATGAGCAGCATGGCCATGGACGCGCGCAAGCAGCGTATACTGGAAGCCATTGTTGCCCTGTATGCCAACGGCGGCGAACCGGTCGGTTCGGGCCTGCTGGCAAACTACTTTGACATGGCACTGTCCAGTGCAACGCTGCGCAACGAGATGGCGGCGCTGACTAAGCTGGGCCTGCTGGAACAGCCCCACACCAGTGCGGGCCGTGTGCCCAGTGCCCAAGGCTATCGCTACTACCTCGACCACCTGATCGATGCGCCGAAGGCCAGCGCCCTGCCGGATGCCGACCGCCGCCACATCGATGACCTGTTCGCCGCCATGGATGCCGAGCCGGAAAAGCTCGTGCCCGCTGCAGCCCGCAGTTTGGCTGATTTGACTGGCTGCGCCGCTGCCGCCACCACGCCCCAGGCCCCGGATCTCTGCATCGCCCACTTTGAGGTTGTGCAGGTCGGGCGGTACAGCGCGGCGGTGCTGGCAGTCACCAGCGCAGGCGGGGTGCGTACCCGCGTGGCCCGCGTCGATACCGGCCTGTCCCGGGACGACGCCGCCAACATCGCGCAGCTGCTCAACCGGGGGCTTACGTTTGTAGCCCCGCAGGACCTCAGCCCCATGCTGATGGCCAGCCTGGTGCTGGCCGCAGGTGAGCGGCTCAGCCCCGTGATCATGGCCGCGCAGGCGCTTGTCACCACCGGCCCGCAGGCCTGCCTGGAAGGCGCACAATACCTGGCAAAGATGCCGGATGTCCGCCAGAACCTGGGCACGCTGCTGGAGATTTTCTCCGACAACGCGGCCGCTACCGAGCTGATCCGCCCCGAGGGAAGCCGCGTTACGGCCACCCTGGGCTGCGACCTGGACCCGGCCATGCCGGGCTGCTGCATCGTCAGCAAGCGGTATCTGGCGGGCGGCGGGCTGACAGGCTCGGTGGCGCTCATCGGTTCCACCCGCATGGAATACGAGCGGCTGCTGCCGATCCTCGACTACTTTGCCGCAAAGCTGGGGCAGAGTATGGCCGGGCAGGGCCAATAATTGGAAAGAAGGAGACCCGCAATGAGCCACGAAAAAGAAACCAAGCAGACGCCCGCCGCAGAGACCAAGGCGCCTGAGACCGAGGCCAAGGCCCCTGAGCAGGAGGCCCCCAAGGCCGAGAAGCCCGAGGCAAAGCACGAGGGTAAGCACCACCACGAGACAGCGGCCTTGCAGGCTAAGCTGGACGAGGCGGAGAAAAAGAACGAGGAGCTGAAAAACCAGCTGCTGCGCACCGCCGCCGAGTATGATAACTACCGCAAGCGCAGCCAGCGCGAGGCCGACCAGAAGTTCAACGACGGTGTGTCCCACGCTGTGACCCAGATTTTGGGCATCCTGGACACGCTGGATATGGCTGCCAACGCCGCCTGCACCGACGAGAACTACAAGAAGGGCGTCATGATGACGCTGGATAAGGCCGCCAAGGCCCTGGAAACGCTGAACATCACCGAGATCGAAGCGCTGAACCAGCCGTTTGACCCCAACTTCATGAACGCCGTTTCGCAGGCCCCCGCCGCCGAGGGCCAGGAGAGCGGCAGCGTCACGCAGGTTTTCCAGAAGGGCTACAAGATCGGTGACAAGATCATCCGCCACGCGATGGTCGTCGTCGCAGAATAAGGCGAACCGAATCAAAAGATTCGTTTCCATATAAATTGACATTCACTACTGTTCAAAGCAAATTTGAAGGGAGTTTTTATTATGAGCAAAATCATCGGTATTGACCTTGGTACTACCAATAGCTGCGTCGCTGTTATGGAAGGCGGCGAGCCTGTCGTCATCGCGAACGCCGAGGGCGCCCGCACCACCCCGTCTGTCGTCGGCTTCACCAAGACCGGCGAGCGTCTGGTCGGCCAGGTCGCAAAGCGTCAGGCCATCACCAACCCCGAGAATACCATCTCCTCCATCAAGCGTAAGATGGGCACCGCCGAGAAGGTCCACGCCGGCGGCAAGGACTACACCCCCGAAGAGATCAGCGCTATGATCCTGAGCAAGCTGAAGGCTGACGCCGAGGCTTACCTGGGCGAGCCTGTCACCGAGGCCGTCATCACTGTCCCCGCCTACTTCAACGACAGCCAGCGTCAGGCTACCAAGAACGCAGGCACCATTGCCGGCTTGAACGTCAAGCGTATCATCAACGAGCCGACCGCTGCTTCTCTGGCCTACGGCATCGATAAGGAAGCCGACCAGAAGATCATGGTCTACGACCTGGGCGGCGGTACCTTCGATGTCTCCATCATCGAGATGGGCGACGGCGTTACCGAGGTTCTGGCCACCAACGGTGATACCCACCTGGGCGGCGATGACTTCGATGAGCGCATCATCAACTGGATGGCCGAGGACTTCCAGCGCGAGAACAACATCGACCTGCGCAAGGATAAGATGGCTGCCCAGCGTTTGAAGGAAGCCGCTGAGAAGGCTAAGATCGAGCTGTCCAGCGCCACCACCACCAACATCAACCTGCCCTTCATCACCGCCGATGCCAACGGCCCCAAGCACCTGGATATGACGCTGACCCGCGCCAAGTTCAACGAGCTGACCGCTGACCTGGTCGAGCGCACCATGACCCCCGTCCGCAAGGCTCTGGCCGACGCCGGCCTGAAGGCCTCCGACCTCGCCAAGGTGCTGATGGTCGGCGGCTCCACCCGTATCCCCGCCGTCTACGACGCTGTCAAGAAGGAACTGGGCTGCGAGCCGTTCAAGGGCATCAACCCCGATGAGTGCGTTGCTGTCGGCGCTTCCATTCAGGGCGGCGTTCTGCAGGGCGACGTCAAGGGTCTGCTGCTGCTGGATGTTACCCCGCTGAGCCTGGGCATTGAGACCCTGGGCGGCGTCTGCACCAAGATCATCGACCGCAACACCACCATCCCCACCAAGAAGAGCCAGATCTTCTCCACCGCTGCGGACAACCAGCCCAGCGTTGAGGTCAACGTCCTGCAGGGCGAGCGTGAGTTTGCCCGCGACAACAAGAGCCTGGGAACCTTCCATCTGGATGGCATCGCTCCGGCTCCCCGTGGTGTGCCGCAGATCGAAGTTACCTTTGATATCGACGCGAACGGCATCGTCCACGTCAGCGCGAAGGACCTGGGTACCGGCAAGGAGCAGAGCATCACGATCACTGCTTCCACCAACATGAGCAAGGACGACATCGACAAGGCTGTCAAGGACGCCGAGCAGTATGCCGCTGAGGATAAGAAGCGCCGCGAGGAAGTCGATGTGCGCAACAACGCCGACCAGATGGTGTTCCAGACCGAGAAGGCCCTGGGCGAGTTTGGCGACAAGGTCTCCGCTGAGGAGAAGAGCGAAGTCGAGACGAAGCTCTCCGCCCTGAAGGAGGCCCTGAAGTCCGGCAGCATCGATGACATCAAGGCAAAGCAGGATGACCTGCAGAAGGCTTTCTACGCCATCAGCGAGAAGGTCTACCAGCAGGCCGCCCAGGCACAGGGCCAGCAGCCCGGTGCCCAGCCCGGCCCCGACGCCGGCAGCCAGCCCAAGGATGACGGTGCCGTTGACGCCGACTTCCACGAGGTTTGATGCGTAACTAACCCATAATAAGGCCGCCGCTGGGCTACCCCGGCGGCGGCCCTTGGGGGTTATAGAGAAAGTTAAAATAAAGCCTTCCCCCCTCGGGGGAAGGTGGCCGCAGGCCGGATGAGGGGCGGCGCTGCCGTGGCAGCCTGTTTATGGGCAATCGCCGGCAGTTCCCACCTTATCAGTCCGCTGCGCGGACAGCTTCCCCTCAGCGGGAAGCCTTTTCACAACCCATAAATAGAGGGGATAGATTCTATGGCAGAAAAACGTGATTACTACGAGGTGCTGGGGATCGGCAAAAACGCCACCGATGCCGAGATCAAAAGCGCCTACCGCAAGCTGGCCAAAAAGTACCACCCCGACTTGAACCCCGGCGATAAGGACGCCGAGGAAAAGTTCAAGGAGGTCAACGAGGCCAACGATGTTCTTTCCGACCCGGACAAGCGCAAGCGCTATGACCAGTTCGGTTTCGCTGGGGTCGATCCCAACTATGGGGCCGGCCAGCCCGGCGGCGGCTTCGGTGGCGGCTTTGGCGGCGGTTTCGGCGCAGGCGGTGTTGACCTGGGCGATATCTTCGGCGATTTGTTCGGCGGCGGTGGCTTTGGCGGTTTCGGCGGTTCCAGCCGCGCCAACCCCAACGCCCCGCGCAAGGGCCACGATATCCAGGCCAACGTCATCCTGACCTTTGAGGAAGCGGCCCACGGCTGCGCCAAAAAGGTGACGCTGAACCGCCAGCAGACCTGCCCGGACTGCAACGGCAACGGCTGTGCCCCCGGCACCAGCCCCGAGACCTGTACCGAATGCGGCGGCCGCGGCTATGTCGTGACCCAGCAGCGCACGCCCTTTGGCGTGATGCAGAGCCAGCAGCCCTGCCCGCACTGCGGCGGCCGCGGCACCATCATCAAGAACCCCTGCAAGACCTGCCGCGGCACCGGTAAGACCAGCGCCCGCAAGACGCTGGAAGTCAAGATTCCCGCCGGTATCGACGACGACCAGAACATCGCGCTGCGCGGCCAGGGCGACGCAGGCACCAACGGCGGCCCCGCCGGTGACGTGATCGTCCATGTGACGGTCAAGCCCGATGCCGTGTTTGAGCGCGACGGCTACGACGTTTACGTCCGCGTGCCGATTACCTACTCCCAGGCCGTCCTGGGCGCTGAAATTGAAGTGCCTACTGTGGACGGCAAGGTCGCCCAGAAGATCCCCGAGGGCACCCAGAGCGGCACGAAGTTCCGCCTGCGCGGCCAGGGCATCCAATATCTGAACGGCCGCGGCCGCGGTGACCAGTATGTCATCGTGGATGTGGAGATTCCCAAGAAGCTGAATCGCACCCAGCGCGAGGCCCTGAAGGCCTTTGAGGACAGCCTGAAGGATGAGAACTACGAGAAGCGCAAGAGCTTCTTCAAGAACCTGAAAGACCGGTTCATGTCTTGAATTTTAAACAGCCCCGCCCCGGCAATGTGGAAAACATTGCCGGGGCGGGGCTTTGTTTTATGAATGGCATGTTGTAGGGCGGCCAGTCCTCTGGCCGCCGCAGCTGCGCCCACCGTTGTAGGGGTCGGCGTCCCCGACGACCCGGGAACTTTGCGGCAGCGGAAACGTGCCCGGCGGCATGAGGGCATGCCGCCCTACGGCCCACCGTACCGTAACTTGTAGGGCGGGGTGCCCTTTACCCCACAAACTTTATCTCGGTATACTCGGTGCTGCCGTTCAAAAAAGCGTCGGCATCGATGGTGGCGTACCGGGTCATGTAGTCGTGGTCGAGATCATAGCCGATGTTCAACAAAATCCGTCCATCGTCCAGCATGGAAATCGGATAGTAGGACTCCACCCCGGCGGGCGGGTCCACCTGCGCAATCTGCGTGCCTTGCAGGTCGTATACTGTGAGGGTGCCCGGGTTGCTGCTCATTGCGAAAAGCCACTGAATCTCTCCGTTTTGGCGCAATTCGCGAAGCGACACATGGATCATAAGCCCTAAATCTTCCTGCGTGCCGTCGCTGCCCACACGGAGCACAGACATTTTAATGCCCTCCTCCTCCGACCGGGAGTGCTCGCCGGTGAAGTAGAAATCGTCTCCGGATTTCCCAAGGTAGGTGTAATAGACATAGCCGCTGCCGTCGTCTGCACCTTTATACGGAAACTCTGCAATTTTCGTGGCGGGCTTTCCGGTGGTGACATCCGTCAGGTCGTACTCGAGCATAGAGTTCTGCAAAAGGGCGTCGGAAATTTCCGGGTCGCTCGTGAAGGGAACAGGGTGGTCTGAAATGAGCCGCGCGGTCACGGCAAAATCACCGGCGGCGTCCTGTGCGCCAGTTGTCTCGGCGGGCAAGTCCCAGGGCGCTGTCTCGCCGGTCTGCAAGTCAAGGCGGAACCCGCTTGCGGTATCATAGGGGGCATGACCGTCCATGCAATAAAAATAACGGTCGCTGTATAAGACAACGATCGAGGCGTATGGGTCAAAGGGAATCTCGTGAGTTTTGGTGCCATCCGGCGACAGGGCAATGATTTTGTTGTCGCGGTCTCTGTTGTAGGTGAGCAGGTACACCGCGTCGCTCGTCACATAGGGGTCGGCGATGCAGCAGTCGTCGCAACTGTAAAACAGCGAAACCTGCCCGGCGTTCAGGTCGTTTTTGTAAACGTTCGTTCCGATGTGGTACAACTGGTCATTAAAGGCAGGCATGACATCATAGACAACATCCTGCGCATAGCGGTGGCTGTAAGTATAGAGTGGGCCGGTCTCAGCAGCAGCGGGCTTGCTGGCCGGTTCAGCGGTGATTTCCGGCGTGGTGGTGGGTTCCGCGGCGGGCGTGAAATCCGCCACCGGGGTGCAGGCGGTCAGGGCGAACACGGCGGCGGTGACAAGCAGGGGCAGGCGGGCGTGGTTTTTCATGGGTGATAACTCCTTTCATTTGTGGTTTGTCGTCATTCTACACCCCAGTTGTGTCCTACTTGTCACACGGAGGGCGGTTTTTGAAAATTCTTGTAAAAATTTTGCGGAAGGGGGCGGCCACCCGCGGCGGCATGGGGGCATACCGCCCTACGGCGAACTGTATTGTTTTCGTGCAGGGGCGTCGGGGACGCCGCCCCCCTGCAACAGCGGCTGCACAAAAACAGGGGAGAACACCCACGTCGGGCGCTCTCCCCTTATCGTATCCGTTAAAATCCGTGCTTCTCCATCAGCTTGCGGCCCATCAGGACGCCCATGACGGAGGCCATCATCAGGCCGCGCGTCCAGCCGGAGGAATCGCCCAGGCAGTGCAGACCCGCGATGTTCGTCTCCAAATCGGTGTCCATCTTGACCTTGTTGGAGTAGAACTTCAGCTCGGGGCTGTACAGCAGCGTTTCGGGGCTGGCAAAACCGGGAACGACCTCATCCATCATCTTGATGAACTCGATGATGTTGACCATGGCGCGGTAGGGCATGGCGGCGGTGATATCACCGGCCACGGCGTCCTTCAACGTCGGGCGGACGTTGGTGCGGGCCAGCTCTTTGGCCCAGGTGCGCTTGCCGTCCAGGATATCACCGTAGCGCTGCACCAGAATGTGGCCCGCGCCCAGCATATTCGTCAGCTCGCCGACCTTCTGCGCGTAGGCGATGGGCTGGTTGAACGGCTCGGTAAAGTTATGGCTGACGAGGATCGCCAGGTTGGTGTTGTTGCTCTTCTTCTCTTTGAAGCTGTGGCCGTTGACGACCGCCAGATCATTGTCGTAGTTCTCCTGCGCGACAAAGCCGCCGGGGTTCTGGCAGAAGGTGCGCACCTTGTTGTGCCACGGGGCCGGGTAGCCGATCAGCTTGCCCTCGTACAGGACCTGATTAATCTTCTCCATGACCTCGTTGCGGCACTCGACGCGGACGCCGATGTCAACGGTGCCGGGCTTGTGGGCGATGTTGTGCTCGGCGCAGAGTTTCTCCAGCCAGTCCGCGCCGCGGCGGCCCGTGGCAATGACGACCTGCTTCGCCAGCACGTCGCGGGTGCCGTCCTTCTCGCGCAGGCGGACGCCCTTGCAGACGGAATCCTCCAGGATGATGTTCTCGCACTCGGTGTTGAACAGCATCTCGACGCCCGCGTCGGCCAGATAGTTCTGGATGTTTAAATAGAGCTGCTGGGCCTTCTCGGTGCCCAGATGGCGGATGGGGCAGTCAACCAGCTGCAGGCCCGCCTGGATGGCGCGCTTGCGGATGTCTTTGATATCGGGGCCTTCATAGACGCCCTCAACCTTGGGGTCAGCGCCGAACTCAAGGTAGATTTTGTCGGTGTAGTCGATGAGTTCCTGGGCAAAATCCTCGCCGATCAGGTCGGGCAGCTCGCCGCCGACCTGGTAGGACAGGGACAGCTTGCCGTCCGAGAATGCGCCCGCGCCGGAAAAGCCGGTGGTAATGGCACAGGTCGGCTTGCAGTTTACGCAGACGCCGGTTTTATCCTTGGGGCAGTGGCGCTTTTCCACAGGCTTGCCCTTTTCGACGAGCAGGATCTTGTGGGGGTTGCAGCTTTTGCGCAGCAGCTCCAGCGCGGTGAAAATACCGGCAGGGCCGGCGCCTACGATGATAAGGTCATACATGGATGGGGGTTCTCTCCTTTAAAAATAACTCGCGAACCTTCGCGCGGGAAACAGAATAAGGGCAAACGGAGCTTGTAGGGGCGGATTCTATATCCGCCCGTGCCCGTTTGCTGATGGCACGGCGCTGCGGGCGCATATAGAATGCGCCCCTACGGTGTCACGGAACGGTTATTCACCGTCCTCCGACACATCCTTGCTCTCGGCGTTGTAGACGACGGGGCCGTTCATGGGAATACCGCTCTCGGCGGCTTCGGCTTCGTCCAGGGCGTCACCGATGGCGGACATGGCAGCGTTGGCGGCAGCAGTCGCCATGCGGTCCAGCGTGCGCAGCTCCATGGCAGCATACAGAATGCAACCTAAGTTCATCGCACCTTCGACGATCAGCAGAATACCGCACACCATCACGACGCTGACAGCCGCACCAAACGGATGCAGCACCAGCAGTATGCCCAGCGCAACAGAGACGATGCTGAGCAGCAGCAGCACCCACCATTTCTGTCCCTTGCGCTTGGCAAGGTCGATGGCGCTGCCGATGCGGCTCAAACCGTCCACAACGATGAAGATGCCGAACACGATGGGGAGAAAGCTCGCCACCACCTGCGGTTTCGCCAGCGTAAAGATGCCCAGCCCCGCCGTGATGACGCCGCCCACCAGCATGAACGGCGCAGTAAAGCCTGTGCCGCGGATGCGGGCGTACTGGATCAGGCAGACGATGCCGGTGATGAGCACGACGGCCCCGAAAGCGTAGCAGATCCAGAGCAGGCTGGTCTGGGGCATGATGAGCAGCATCATACCGATGACGATATAGGCGATGCTCAACAGCATCATTCCGCTTTTGACATAGCGCAGCATGGCGGGTGGCTCCTTCCGGTTTTTACTTGTTGGCCGCTTGCATGGCCTTGGCTGCCGCGACGATCAGGTCGGCGCAGGCTTCGCGGCCCAGGGTGGCATTCAAGCACAGGTCGTAGTTTTTGGCCTCGCCCCAGCGGTTCTCGGTGTAGTAGTTGTAGTAGCTCGCGCGGGCGCGGTCATGCTTGGCCAGCTGGGTCTCCCACAGGCGGTCGGGCATATCCTTGGCGTCGGGGCGGCTCTTGGCGAACCCGATGCGGGCATCCAGCGGCGCATAGACAAAGGTGCGCAGCACATTCGGGCGCTCCCGCAGGACATAGTCGCCGCAGCGGCCCAGAATGACGCAGGGACCCTGGGCGGCCAGTTCTTTAATGACGTTGCTCTGCAAAATATAGACCTGGTCGGCCAGGGGCATGGTGTTGCCCATCATGTACAGGCTGTAAATCAGGCTGCCGCTGCGCTGGTTCTCGCTGGCGGCGATGGCCTCCTCGGTCAGGCCGCTTTTTTTGGCGGCAAGGGTGATCAGCTCCTTATTGTACAGGGGGATACCCAGCTTATCTGCGACGGCCTGTGCGATTTCGCTGCCGCCGGATGCGTACTCACGCGCCATAGTAATGACCATAGGTTCCTTCATACTGATACACCTCACAATTATTTTTGTATAGTTTGCGCAAAATGGCATACTAATCTGCTTATATTATAACCTGATTTTGTGGAAAACGCAAGAAGATTTGGTGGGATTTTCTTACAGTTTTATAATCGTGACAAAGGTTTGAAAACCTTGAACCTGACCGAAAAGTACAAAAATAAGAGTGCTGGCAACAAAGAAAATAAGCCCAGCGGAAAGAGAGAAAGAAAATGCTGTATCAGGTTATTGGCGTTGAGCGTAAAGAGGGCGAGTTCACTCCGCAGGACAAGCCGAACCAGAAGATTCACTATGACAATATCGTGTTCCATGTTGTCGGTCTGAAAAAGTCCATCGGCGTGACCGGCCAGATTGCCGAACAGCTGTCCATCAAAACTGTGGACGCCGGGGAAATCGTCGAAGCTGTCGGCGGCAAGGTCGAAAACGCTGTTGGTCGTCAGTTCGACTTTGAGACCCGCTACGGCAACAAGATTCGCGCGTGGGAGTTGGTTAAGTAATGCTCCCTGCTCCACCAGAGAACGCCCAGCCGCCACCATGTAAATAATTGCCGTCAGCCGCACGGCTGACACTCCAAAGGCGCTACGTCCTTTGGAGTGTCAGTGTCAGTGCCAAGACACAAAACAAAAATGACAGTAAACAGGATGGTAAAGCTATGGGCGACACAAAAGCTCCACCACGTTTGCGCAGTCGGCAGTGTATGTTTGTACTGTACCCCGAAAGCCAGCAAGCATCAATCGACTATTGCAAACAAAACCTGCCCTGCGCGTGGGCGCTGCATGATAAAGACGTGTACTCGCAAGCGGCGTTCGACGCCTACGTGAAAAAGCACGAGGGCACGCTCCCGGATTGGATGCCGGGCGACCTCAAGAAACCGCACGTTCACTTTGTGTGCAGCTTTCCCAATGCCCGGTATTTCTCCGGCATTGCAAAAGAAATCGGCGTTGAGGTCAATGTCATCCGCAAGGTGAACAACCTTTATAAGGCGTATGTCTATCTGTGGCATATGCTTGACCCCGACAAATACCAGTATAGCAAGGATATCGTCGGCACTCACGAATTTGAAGAACCCAGCGAACACGCCGGTATGTCCCAGATGGAAGATGACCAAGTGCAAATTCTACTGGATATGCCCACGTTCGACACCTTCAACGAACTGTGCCGGTGGGCGTATGAGCAAGGCTGCTGGGCCACCTTCAAAAACAACTACGCCATGTGGCGCGACCAGTTCATTGAACGCCAGCGCCTTCGGGATATGGCCCAGACGGCCAACGAACGGCTAGAAATGCAAGCCCGCCTTGCCGAACTGGGCAACAGCCAAAAGGTCAATGACGTGGATGGTTTTGTTATGATTGCCGATGATTTGAAGGGAAATTTCTAATGAGAATCACACAAAAAACCTTGTATGATTACGGCGAACTTCTTCCGGAGATTTGCCAAGCGTCTATGGATGAAAATCTTGAATTTCTCCTGTTGCTGATTGCCGCGAAAACCGATATCGAGCGAGCATACGCCAGCCAGTGCAACAACTATTCCGTGCTGGTTACCTGCTTTGAAGATGAACCGGACGATTACAAAATCGTTCCGCACGATTACCAGTTGTAACGCAAGCCCCCAAAAGCAAGCGATTACATAAAAATTCTAGGAAAGGAGAAGCAACTATGTACACCATGTTCGCCGCTGGCGACGGTGCAGAGGTTGCAAAGAGCGCTATGGAAACCGTTATCGCCGCAATGACCGATGTGTTCACCCTGTCCGGCACCGTCGTTACCGAGATTACCAAGCAGCCCATCCTGCTGTTCTGTCTCGCCGCTGGTCTGGTTCCTGTGGGTATCGGCATCTTCGCCCGCCTGAAGAACGCCGCCCGCGGCTGATTCAGCCAAGCCCCTGCGGGGCCGGAAAGCTCCGGCCCCGCTATTTTTGTTTCAACTCGAAAGAGGGTTTATATATGCTTTGGTGCGTTGTTTGGGCTTTCTTTTTAGCCCTTTTGGCTTTGGGTGGTGCGCTCTTCCTTGCCGCTGCGTTTACTTGGTTTAATCCCCCGGATGATTTCTAACGACAACTAAAAAAGCCGCCATCACTGGCGGCCCTGTTGTTGTTTCCATTGGTGTTTTGTTTTTGCGCACTTGATGAATAGCCTAATTCGTTCGATAACAAACCATCCAATCAGGCAGTTTATTAAAAATTTTCCGGTCGAAATTAGAGCGTCTATGATGGGTTCTAATGCAGTCATTTTCTATTCACCTCTGATTATATGTTATCAAATTCATTTTTTCTTTTCAAGGGGGTTCCGATGAAAAAACGTGTTTTTTCTCTCATTCTTTCCATATTGGTTTTATTATCGTGTTTTGCCCCCTGCGCTTTTGCAGAATCTTCGGATGATTTCGGGCAAGTTGCTCCTGACCCTAACTGTGAACACGAATGGAAAGAATGTGATTTTTCTGGTTGGACATATGACATATATGAGAATTTACCTTTGACTGTAAAAGTTTATTATTGTTCAAAGTGTAAGGTTTATAAGCACGTTGTTTCGATTTTTGGCATTGATATAAATTATTACGCTTTAAGCGGGTTAAAAACATTCGGTGGAGAATATGGTGATTTCGTCACCTACAATCTTGCAAAAATAATCGGGCACGTCGGCAACTTTATAATAGCTAATACCCCTTCTTCCGATTTCAATGCTGCAAAAGACCTTCCCGGTTATGAAGATGATGAAGGCACGGCCCAGGTCAGCAAAGAAGGAAAATTAACATTTGTGGCTATTCCTCGTTGGCTGACTTTTGAGGGTGATTCTGATTATTTTCTTACTCCGAGGTATGAGGATTACCACTTTGAGGTGCGTAAACCTACATATGCTTATGACCATGATTATGATTTTACCTGTGTAACTAATGTTGTTCGTCGGTTCACTGTAACGACATATGGGAAAAATACGTATGGTATGCGATTTGCACAAATGATTTTATATTGGGAAGTAGAACGCGAAGTTCCTGGAACATATTACCTTGCAGCAAATCAAATGACTATTGAAGGTTATTGCGACCGGCTCGGAGGTACATTACAGAATTTACGTACTAGTGCCAAAACACTTACCTTACCTAGTGACGAAAAAACTAATCGTGGCAAATTGCCTGTTCCTTATGCTGTGTATCATGAAGCGCGTGATTGTCGGCAACAATCAACCGACACAAATGTTTTAACTTTTGTTGTACATCCTTTGATTGTCACTTGTGACCCCACGGAAAACACCATCACACCGAAAGACACGGTTACTATCGGCGATAACACATTCACCGGCAAAATTTACGAAGATAGCAATACAGATTTAACATATATCTATCCCGAGTGTTCTACTATTGGTGATGATGGGGATACTATTACGGTTGTTCCAGACCATCCGCTTATTTACAATTCTGGTTCGGATACATACTATATTTACGATAATTCGACAAAGAACTATTACTATTTAGACTATACGCCGCAGGTAACGCCCACGCCCAGTCCTACACCTTCACCGACCCCTGTTGTAACGCCTACTCCTTCCTCTGAGCCTGTCGTCACGCCTACTCCGACGCCGGTTGTAACGCCGACACCTTCTCCCGAGGTGACACCCACTCCTACCCCTGACGCCGGAAACAATGACCATTGCGACCACACCGGCATTATTGCCGTCTTAGAACAAATTCGGGATAAAATGGTTGCTGGCTTTACAGATATTACGGCTAATATACACGCCGACATGGTAGACTTTAAGGCCGCTGTGGTTGCCGGTTTCACCGACATTACTACAAATATTACGGCGGTGGTGGCAGACTTCAAAGCCGCCGTTGTGGCTGGCTTCGCCGACCTTTCCGCAAATTTCCAACTTGCTATTGAGAATCTGAACATCAACATTCAGAATTTCTTTAACAAGAAAATGGATGATTTACCCGAGCCGACGCCCGCTCCCAGCCCGACGCCGGAACCTTCCGCGCCAACACCCAGCCCGGCCCCTACGGAGCCGCCCGCGCCTATTCTTCCCGAAACGCAAAACCTGATTATCCCGAAGATGAAAAGCAACACCTTTACCGATGAACACGGCACTTGGATTGCTTCTGGTTCCTCAAAGTATAGTGATGTGTTCGACTTCTTCCATGCTTTTGACCGTTCGACTTCCGATTTTTGGGAAACAAATGCAAGCCCCTCTTACCTGCAAATTGAGATTCCCGACCCCAAAAATTATTACGTTGACGGTTATATTATGCGGATTTCTAAATTCACTAACCGTTACGCTAAAGAATGGACGCTTCAAGGCTCTGACGATGGCAAAACATGGGACGATTTGGATACACAAAAAGGCCAAAATCTCTCGGATTTGGAAGAACACAAGTATCCCCTTACCCTGCGCAAGGCGTACAAATATTATCGCTTGAATATGTCGAACTACGCAAGTTCTATGTGTTCCCTTAGTCACTTCAATCTTCTGGGCTATGATGCGAAAGATATTGTGACGCCTACACCTGCACCGACTAACCCGCCCTCGCCTAGTCCTGCACCTGACCCCGGTACAGACCCGACACCTGTACCCACACCGGGCGGCGATTCTGGAGGTAACAATTCCAGTAGTGGCGATTCCAGTTTAAACCCCTTCAAATGGTTGACCGACTTACTCAAAAATATTGTAGAAGGTATTTTAAAAGCCATCTGGAAACTAATAACCACGTTGTTCGGTTTCCTGCTCTGGCTGCTCTCCCTCGTCGGTAGTCTGTTCCCCTTTATCCCTGGTCAAGCTGTTCTCGCGGTAACATCGGCAGTGGTTATCGTGGCTGTTATCCGCATTATCAAATTTATTACAGGTAGGTGATACCATGAAAAAACTGTGCGCTATTCTAGCGCTGTTTTGCGTCCTGCTCTGCACGGTCTGCCCGGTCTTTGCGGATGAAGTGGCTGGCGATATCAGCACCAGCGAGACAGCGCAGGCCGGCGACGATATGGCCAACGCTACCACGGATTCAGCCGATGCGCTTACAAACCTTATGAACGGAGTAAAAGAAAAATGGGAAGAACTTTTCGGCGGTTTAGAAGGCGTCCTAGAATTTACTACCGTCTGCGTCGGCGGTGCTATCGGTTGTTTACCTTCGTCCTTCGCGCTGTATCTCATTATGTTGTCGGTCTGTGTCGCGGTGGTCGCTATCTTTAAAGCCTTGGGCGGAAAGGACAAATAGAAATGTTTGTAGCAGTTATGACAGAAATTGCAAAATTTCTGCAAATCAAAATGGACATATACGGCGCTGTATTCTCGTTTTGGGATTTCATGCTCTGGACGCTGTTAGCCGCGCTGGTCGTCTGGGTCGTAAAGGAGATGCTGTGGTAATGAGTGACAATTTCAATAAATTCTGCGGCGTTCTCATCCTGCTGTTGCTCGGTCTTTCCACGCTGTTCACGCTCCGGGCCAGCGCCGAGGACTACACCCCGCCCGCCGATGCAGCAGAAACGACCGAAGAAGAAACACATGAAGTAATTCAAGTGCAGGGCGTTCAGACCTACGACCCTCAGCTATATGAAAAGTTGGACACCCTACAAGAATCCATCAACACACTGGTGGACGTTCTGACCCCTGCCGAGGATGCAGCCGACGTGTCCGACACGCAGACCGCCGAACCGGCGCAAGACTATACGGCCCAGTTGGACACGATCTCCGAACAACTTGTGGACCTGCGCACAGCTGCGGAAATGGCGACCGCCGAGACGGCCCAGCCCGCCGCATTCGAGAAAGCATTTTCCGATTACAGTGTATCCGAGGTGCTGCTGTTGGTGCTGGCCGCCGTGGTCGTCGGTGCAATCGTCGTCGGTTTGGTTCGTGGCTTTTAAGCAAAAGCGGCAAGCGCGTTCGGGGCGCGGGGGCTATTGCCCCCGCCCCGCGCGCGCGTCGCCGCAAAGTGAGGTGTAAAAAATGGTATCTCTGTTCTATGACCTGCTGGCGTTCTTCGGTATCTCTGCCGACGCGCCGCAAAACCTGTCCGAGTTCTTCCCCTGGTTCCTTGCAATCCTTGTGGCCATGGCGCTGTTCCTGTTCGTGTTCGGCATCATCAAGGACTTCACCCACACATTTGCACGCGGGGGTCGCTTCTGATGAACGGTTACATGGTTCTGCTTCTGGTCGCTGTGTTCATTACGCTGGGTGTCTCTCGCATTGCGCGGCAAATAACGTTCCATCCCTTCCAAACCGGCTTCAACGCTATCAAAGACCTGTACTATTACCAGCTGCACCGGGGCTGGCATAACTGCCCGGTGGGTGCGCTGGATATCTACTGCGGCTATTTCGGCTCCGGTAAAACGCTGTCGTTGGTACATAAAGTAGTTGGCCTGTATAACCGTTACAATGACAAAGTAGTATGGTGTCCCCGGCGCAAAAAATTTGTTGTACAAAAAATCAACATTCTTTCAAATGTTGATTTGGCTGTTCCGTACACAAAGTTAGAAAGTCTCGCGCAGGTCGTCAAGGCAAGCAAAACCACGCAAGCCATAGACGACGAGGAAGAAACGTTGACAGTAACCATTGTAGCAATGGACGAGCTTTCCGTGCAGATGAACAGCCGCTCCTTTAAGGACAACTTCAACGCCTATTTCCTCAATACACTGCTTTGTTGCCGACACTACCATATCAGTTTCTACGGCTCGGCCCAGCGGTTCCAGCACGTGGACAAACTGCTGCGGGATGTTACCCACACCGTCATTCAGTGCAACAAGATTTGGCGTTTTCAACTCTGGGCAAGCTATGACGCTTGGGAAATGGAGAACGCCACAAATGCCGAAATGATACGCCCGCTCCGGCGTGGCCTGTGGTTCGTGCTCGACCGCGACTATAACGCCTATGATACCTTGGCCGTCGTGGACAACCTGCAAAAGAAATTCGAGGAAGGCGACATTCTCCCCGAAGCGGAAATTATCAGCAATCAAGCTCCGGCCGGGCCGCTTGGCCTTGAGGTCGCAAGTAAACCCACAAAGAAAGCCCAGCGCCGGATGTCGGGGCAAATTAAGAGGTGAAAACATGAAGCAAGTATGCCGGATGGACAAAACCAATAAACGTCCCTATTGTCTGCGCAAGCCGTGCTCGTATCGGCTGGATGGTAGTTGTTCCGGGCCGGTGGTGGCCGTGAAGGACTATTACTCTGTGTACAACTGCCCGGATGTGCCTATCAGCCTAGCCCCGCCGCCTGACTGCGGCCAGCACGCCGAGTGTGCCTTCTGCCGGGATAGAAAGCGTTATGGGGCGCAGTAGTCCGCGTATGGACGCGCACACAGAACGGTGCTATACTTGAAAAGTCACCTGCAATTTTCCGGGTGTTCGGCCCACCCAATTTTTTAAAGTGGGCCGGTTTGGCGGGTATGGGGCGCCTAGCCCCATATTGGCAGCGCCTGCGCGGCGCTCACCTTCCCACGTCTGCAACTGAAATCGCGCAAAGGCAAGAGTAGGAACTTCCCGAAGCCCGGAATTTTCCTCTTATTGGCCCAAGCGCCAGACCGCCAGTCTTGCCCGGCCAGCAACGTGAAACGGCGCAAGAGTGCGAGACCTTGCCCCGCGTCAATCCTTCGGGCGGCGCTCTGGCTGTGGGTTATCGCAGGCCGTCCCGCATGACCGTCCCCGGCTCCGACCGGGGACTAAAAAGACACATTAGAATCCGCGGCCCGCGAACGCGGGCTTGTGCATAATTTTTGATAGCCGAACCCCCAATTTATAAAGGGTTCGGCGTCTGAGCGGGCACATGCGCCGCAGGCACATTCTTTTATGCAACTTAGCGCAGTGCGTGTGTAGTAGGCGCGGAGAAGGTGCGAAACGGCTGTGAAGGGCCTAGGCCCGAAACAGTCGTGCAGCCCTTCGGAACGTCTGCGGAACGCGCCGAAGCGGGCCATGCAACAAACAATAAAGTAAAAACTGCCGTTGCGGCCCAACAGGACGCGGCGGCAGTTTTTGTGTAGAGGTGTACCATGTACGAACAGCAACGGAAAAAAGGCCGACCATTGACCGGCACAGAGCGCAACTTAATCGCACATCTGTATAAACTGGGCTTCACGCAAACCGCCATTGCAAAAGAGGTCGGCGTTTGGCCGTCAACCATCTGCCGTGAACTTCGGCGCGGCATGGTTGACCAGCTGAACGGCGCAACATGGGAATACTATAAAACTTACTCGCCGCAAAAGGCACAATGCCACGCTGATTATATGCGTACCGCCCATGGCCCCGATTTAAAGATAGGCAGCCGCGCGGACTATCTGGCCGCGCTGGAATCGTATATGCTGACCGGATCCAGTCCGCAGGATGCAATAGCACAAGTCGGCAGCGCCTACGGTATCACGATAAGTAAAACAACCTGTTACCGCTATATCCGCATGAGCCTGTTTCAAACGCTGCGCTATAAGCACCTGCCGCAGGGCCACCCAAAGAAGGGTAAAGGAACCGTCACACACTCGAATGTATCCCATCCCAAACACCGCAGTATTGAACACCGCGCAAAGAGTATCCGAAACCGTGAAGAAGTCGGACACTGGGAACTGGATAGCGTCATAGGCAAGGCCGAAGGAACCGGCGAGAGTTGCCTTGTAATGACCGACCGCAAAACCAGAGGTGAAATCATCATCAAAGCCCGGAGTAAAACTGCCGCCGATACAGTCCATGCCCTGCAATGGCTCAAATGTCAGATTGGCCGCGATTGGAAGTTGATATTCCACACCATCACGAACGACAACGGCTCCGAGTTTGCCGACCAAGACGGTATAGACGCGCTGGGCGTGACAACATTCTATTGCCATCCGCAAAGCCCCCACGAGCGCGGTACTAATGAGGTCACAAACAAATTGGTGCGCCGCAAACTGCCCAAAGGTAAGAGCATGGCGAAGGTCACGCAGAAACAGGCCACCGAGGTGCAGCACTGGGTCAACCACTACACCCGGCCCATGTTCGGCGGTAAGTCTGCCGCCGATATGCTTAAAGAGGAATTAGACAAACTGCCCCTATACAACCGCGAAAAGGTGTACCGCTTCTTTGACCTGCTCTAGCAGCGGGCCACAATATGCCCCACCAGCCCGCCGCAATGCGACGGGCTAAAGGTGTTGCAAAAAGCAGAAAATCCCGGTGCAGATTTGCGCAAGCAAATTCCGCACCGGGATTTTTCACCACAAAAGCAACAATTATCTATTGACACCTTTGTGTAAATCGTCTAATTTTGCCAGGAACCCTTGACAGTAGCATTTGGTGGGATTTTTACTGTGCAGGGCGGATGCGTGCATCGACCACCACAACAAAAACTGCCCGCGGCAGAACACCGCGGGCAGGGAAAACAGAATGCTGAATTTTATTTGGTCACTTCGCCGGAAATCTCCTTGATGGCGGAGACGGTGGCGGCCAGGTTCTGCATATCGCTGGGCACGATCAGCTTCGTGGCCTTGCCGTCGGCAACCTTCTCCATGGCTTCCATGCTGCGCAGGGCCAGGTAGTTGTGGTTGGGGTTCGCCTCGTTGATCATGCGGATGGCGTCGGCCTGGGCTTTCTGCACGGTCAGCAGGGCCTCGGCTTCACCTTCGGCCTCGCGGATGCGCTGCTGCTTGACAGCCTCGGCGCGCAGGATGGCGGACTCCTTTTCGCCCTCGGCGCGGGTGATGGCGGCCTGCTTTTCGCCCTCGGCCAGCAGGATCGAGGCGCGCTTCTCGCGGTCGGCCTTCATCTGCTTTTCCATAGCCTGGCGGATTTCCACCGGAGGCTCGATGTTTTTCAGCTCAACGCGGTTGACCTTGATGCCCCAGGGGTCGGTGGCTTCGTCCCGGCTGGCGGTGATCTTTGTGTTGATGAGGTCGCGGCTGGTCAGTGTCTCGTCCAGCGTCATCGAGCCGATGATGTCACGCAGAGTCGTGGCGGACAGGTTCTCGATGGCCTGGATCGGGCGGTTGACGCCGTAGGCGTACATCTTGGCGTCAAACACCTGGAAGAAAACGACGGTGTCGATCATCATGGTAACGTTGTCGCGGGTGATGACGGGCTGCGGGGGGAAGTCGGCGGCTTCCTCCTTCAGGGAGACTTTGCGGGAGATGCGCTCAACAAACGGCGTGCGGATGTGCAGACCCGCGCCCCAGGTGTCCTTATAGACGCCGAGCCACTCGGTGACATAGGCGTTGGACTGGGGAACAATGACGATGCAGCGCACCAAAACTACCAGAATAATAATCAGCAGAATGGCAAAAATCAACAGCATGGGGATTCCTCCTTTTTCTTTTGGAACTTACTCTGCGGCCGCGTTGACGGTCACAGGGACTACGATGAGAATGGCACCGTCCACGGCCACGACCTTGCAGCGCTCGCCTTTTGGCAGCGGCGTTTCGGCGCGGGCCTGCCAATCCAGGCCGTCCACCCGCACGCGGCCGAGGGTGCCCGGCTCAATATCCACCAGCACAACGCCCTGTTTGCCGATGGTCAGCGGGGAACCGTTGGTGACAGGGGCTTTGTGCTCACCTCGGCGGCTGGCAAGGGTGGGAATCATCAGCGCCAGCGTAATGGCCGATACGACGGCAAAAACAAGCGCCTGCCAGCCGAAGCCAATGTTGAAAAAGCTCGCTGCCATGGCCGCTGCCGCGCCCACCGCGAACCACACCGACACAAGGGCAGTGGTGGCGGCTTCCACGGCGATAAAAGCAACAATGGCGACAAGCCAGAGGATCGTATCAAACCACATGGCGGTACTCCTTTCGGCAGGGAAAATGTATTTATCACTACTTTAACATTCTGCCGCTGCGCTGTCAAGAATTAGTTGCGGGATAAAAATGTAAATGGTTGCGCAAGACTATACATAACGCAATAATTCACTGAAATTATCCTCGTTGTAAACGCAAAGCCCGTGCGCTTGCAGCAATTCCGCCGTCACCCCATTCCCGGCAATTTTGCGGTGCCGGAATGTGCCGTCGTAGATCGTGCCGCAGCCGCAGCTGGGGCTGTTGGCTTTTAAGATGGCCGCCTCGCACTCGGTCAGCCGGGCCAGCTGCAAGGCGGCCTCGGCACCGCGCTGATATTGCGCAGTCACGTCAGTGCCGGTTTCGGTCAGCACGCAGTCCCCGGTGCGCTCGGCCGGCGGGCGCGGCGTGGGCAGGCCGCCGTAGACCTCGGGGCAGATGGGGATAAAGGTATGGCCGCTGTGCTGCACGGCATTCAGCAGGGCGGGGCAGACGTTGTCGCCGCCGGAATATTTACAGGCGACGCCCAGCAGACAGGCGCTGACGAGGATTTTCATGAAAACCACCGACTTTCCGTAAATTGTGCGGTACAACCAGTGTAGCATAAAAGGAAAGAAACCACAATGAAAAAATATTTTGACCGCCCACCCATGGACACATATAATTAACAGGTTAGCTCTTGCAATGTATGCCCGCAGCGCTTACAATACTACTAACTTTCCGTAAATTGTGCGGTAAACCCAGTGCAGCATAAAAGAGGAGGAACCACAATGAAAAAATATTTTGACCGCCCGCCGAGCACGATGGGGGATTGGCTGGTGCTGGCGGCGGGGACGGCGCTGCTGTTTGCCGCTGTGGCACGGCTGCCCGCGGCCCTGATGGCGCTGGGCGGTCTGCTGGCGCTGCTGGCACCCTTCGGCTGGGGGCTGGTGCTGGCCTACGTGCTCGACATACCTACGCGCTTTTTTGCACAAAAACTGTTTGGCGGGCGGCGCGGCTGGGCGATGGGGGCCAGCTACGCGCTGTTCTTCGGCGTGCTGGCATTGCTGGCGGCGTTGGTCGTGCCCCAGCTGGTGCAAAGCATCACCGCCTTTGCCGGACGGTTGGCCGCCTATGAGAAAACCATCCGCCAACTCTTGCTCTGGGTGCAGGCGACCTTCGGCATCGACATGGCCACGGCGGAACAGCTGGTGCAGGCCGTGGGGAGTGAGCTGCAAGGCTGGTTCGCGTCGCTCTCCCGCCAGGCGGCCCAGGCGGCGGCCCGCGCGGCGGGGGATGCTGCAGGCGCCGCCGCCAATGCCTTTGTGGCGCTGGCGGTCAGTATCTACCTGCTCTCCGGCAAAGAAAATCTGCTGCACGCCGCGCACACCTGCCTGCGGGCAGCGCTGCCGCCCCGGGCAGCGGGCAGTGTGCTGGCTGTCTGCACACTGGCAAACCGGATCTTCAGCGGCTACCTGGGCGGGCAGCTTGTGGATGCCCTGCTGGTGGGCGGGGAAACCTTCGCCCTCATGTCGATTTTTGGGCTGGAGTACGCCCCGTTGCTGGCAGTGCTGGTGGGCGTGACGAACATTGTGCCGGTGCTGGGGCCGTTCCTCGGCGCGGTGCCGGGCATCGTCATCCTGCTGCTGGAATCGCCCTGGAAAGCGGCAGAATTTGCCATCATCATTTTGGTAGTGCAGCAGGTGGACGGCAACTTCATTGCGCCGCGCATCCTGGGCGGGGCCACCGGCCTGCCGGGGCTGGGTGTGCTGCTTGCCATTGTGGTGGGCGGTGCTTGGTTTGGCATCCCGGGCATGGCGCTGGGCGTGCCCACGCTGGCCGTGGTGGCGGCACTGCTCAAGCAGGCGGTGGGGGCCGGGCTGGCAGCCCGCGGCCTGGACGCAGATGCCCTCGACCGGGATTTCCCGCCCATGGACACACAAAATTAACAGGTTATCTCTTGCAATGTACGCCCGCAGCGCTTACAATACTACTAATATGGTATAAAAAGGGGCGGAGCGCTTGAAAGACGAACATATCTGGTCCAAAAAGCCGGAGACGATATTGGATTGGTTCTGCGTGGTCGGGGCCTGTATCGCATTTTATCTGATTTTAAACAACCTCGGGTATTTCCTGAGCAAAATCGGCTTCTTTATCGGGATTCTGTCGCCGTTTGCGGGCGGCGTGGTCATTGCCTACATCCTGGATCCGATGGTGAAATTCTTTTACCACAAGCTGTTCAAGGAAAAAAACAAGACACGCGGCATTGCTATTCTGATGGCCTATGCCGTGGCGATCCTGTTGATCGTGCTGCTGGCATGGCTGGTCATCCCGCAGATCGTGAACAGTATCGTCATGCTGTTTACGAACTTCCCCAGCTACATACAGGGCGTGCAGGATCTACTGGTCATGATGCAGGATCGCTACGGCATCGACTTGCAGCAGGCTATCAAAATGCTGGACGATTCTGAGGCCATGGTCAAGGAAGTGTACAGCCTGGCGACCGCCGCCATGCCGCAGATCGTGGACAGCATCGGCAGCGTGGCGTCCAACTTTGTTGGCATCTTTACTTCGGTGGCGGCCAGTATCTATATGTTGGCGGATAAAGAGCATCTGCTCCACCAGCTGCGCACGCTGACCCACGCCTTTTTGCCGGAGAAAGCGGCTGACAATACGCTGCGCATCTGGCATTACGCCAACGTGAACTTTACCGGGTTCTTCGTCGGCAAGATCATCGACTCGGCCATCATCGGCGTCATCACCTTTGTGGCAATGACGATCCTGCGGCTGGACTTTGCACTGCTCATCAGTGTGTTTATCGGCATCACGAACATCATCCCGGTGTTCGGCCCCTTCATCGGCGCAATTCCCAGCATCTTTATCCTGCTGCTGGTCGACCCCATCCAGGCGGTTATTTTCGGTGTGCTCATCCTTGTCATCCAGCAGTTGGACGGCAACTTCATCGGCCCGAAGATCTTAGGCTCGTCCATCGGTATTTCTGCCCTGTGGATTTTGTTCTCCATTGTGGTGGGCGGCGATTTGTTCGGCATCGTCGGTATGGTCGTCGGTGTGCCGGTGTTCGCCACGCTCTACGGCCTGGCCCAGGAGTTTGTGCATTACACGCTGGATAAGCGAGGCATCGACGCTGAGGGCAACCCAAGGGAACAAACGGCCGAGGATAAGGAAAACGTGTTTGAGTAAAGGGGCTTTGCCCGCTTGCCGCAAAAAATAAGCCACGGTTTACAGAACGACCCTGTAAACCGTGGCTATTTCTATTTTGTTTAAAATTCTTTTCGGTTCTTTTTCTTTTAAGAAAAGGAATAAAACCCCCGTAAACTCATGCCCCCGGCAGCAGCGTGACCACATCCCGCAGCAGTACCAGCGGATTCTCGCCCTTCTGGACACGCAGGCTGAAATAGGGGCGGCCCAGGGCGTTGTACAGGACCCGGTGCGGGTACTGCGCCATGACCTGCTCCAACTGGCGCGAACCGACGATATCACTATACAAGATCAGCTGGTCGCCGCGCTGTACGATCTCCGCAATGCCCACGCGGGCCGCCGTCACGCGGATGAGGGATACATCCACCAACCCCTGCACGCTCTTGGGCGGGCTGCCGTAACGGTCGATGAGTTCGTCCAGCACATCCTCTGCGTCGGTGGTCGTCTCGATGGCCGCAATGCGCTTGTAGGCCTCGATGCGCCCGGCGGCGTCCGGAATGTAGTCCTCCGGCAGGAAGGCGTCCACCGTGATATCCACAAGGCAGTCGCTCTTGTCCGGGGCCGGGGCCTCGCCGCGGGCCGTAGCAATGGCCTGGCCCAGCATCTTCACGTACAGATCGTAGCCCACGGCCTCCATATGGCCGTGCTGGCTGTGGCCCAAAAGGCTGCCCGCACCGCGTATCTGCAAATCGCGCATGGCGATACGGAAGCCCGAGCCGAAGGAGGTGAACTCCCGGATGGCCGAAAGCCGCTTGGCGGCAATTTCTGTCAGCACTTTATCGCGTGTAAACGTGAAATACGCATACGCCTTGCGGGAGGAACGCCCCACGCGGCCGCGTATCTGGTACAGCTGCGACAGGCCCATCCGGTCTGCATTCTCGATGATCAGCGTGTTGCAGTTGCGCACATCGACGCCGGTCTCGATCAGCGTCGTGCAGACAAGAACATCGATCTCATTGTCCAGTAATTGCTGCCACACCGACGAAATCTGTTCTTCCGTCATCTTGCCGTGGGCAATGCCGATGCGCGCACCCGGTATCAGCTTGCCGATGCGGGCCGCGCACTCGTCGATGGTATCCACACGGTTGTGCAGGTAGTAGACCTGCCCGCCGCGGGCCAGCTCCTTGCGAATGGCTTCCGAGACGATGCCCTCGTCGTATTCCAGCACATAAGTCTCGATGGGCTGACGCTCGAACGGCGGCTGTTCAATCGTGGACATATCGCGGATGCCGGACAGCGCCATGTTCAGCGTGCGGGGGATCGGCGTGGCCGACAGGGTCAGCATATCGACACCGATGAAGTTTTCTTTGAGCTTCTCTTTATGCTTGACGCCGAAGCGCTGCTCCTCGTCGATGATGACAAGGCCCAGATCGTGGAACTTTACATCGTTGGACAGCAGCCGGTGCGTGCCCACAACGATATCCACCGTGCCGTCTTTTAAACCGCGCAGCGTCTCTTTTTGCTCCTTCGGCGTGCGGTAGCGGGACAACAGCCCGATGCGGATGGGGAAGGACTCCATCCGGGTCAGCGCCGTGTTAAAGTGCTGCCACGCCAAAATTGTGGTGGGGGCAAGGATGGCGCACTGCTTGCCGCCCATCACGCACTTGAACGCCGCCCGCAGCGCAACCTCGGTTTTGCCGACGCCGACATCGCCGCAGAGCAGGCGGTCCATCGGCCACGGCTCCTCCATATCGTGCTTGATGTCCGCCGCGCAGGTCAGCTGGTCGGGCGTTTCCTCGTAGGCGAAGCGCTGTTCAAAATCGCCCTGCCAGGTGTCGTCGGAGGGGAAGGCGTAGCCGTGGGCCTGCTTGCGGCGGGCGTACAACTCAATCAGCTCTTTCGCCATCAGCTCCGTGGCGGCCTTGACCTTTTTGCGGGTCTTGGCCCAGTCATTGCCGCCCAGGCGGCTCAACCTCACATTGTCGCTGTCGCCCGGCGCGGTGTAGCGGGACAGCAGATCCAGCTGGGTAACAGGCACATAGAGCACGTCCTTTTTGTCGTACTCAATGCGCAGATAATCTTTGGTGACGCCCTGCACGGCCATCCGCTGGATGCCCGCATATCGGCCAATGCCGTGGTTCTGGTGTACGACCAGGTCGCCCACCGAGATTTCGCTCAGACTGTTCAGCGCATCTTTGCTGCGCTTTTTCTTTTTCTGTGCGCCGCTCACGCCGAAGGCCCGCGCCGTGAAGAGCGCGAACTTGGCAAAGGGCAGGCTGCACCCGGCGGAGAGCTGCCCCGGCAGGATCTGCACCATCCCGGCGGATGGCTCGGCCTCCGCGTCGGTGGTGACGTTCAGCCCCTTGGTGCGCAGGTCCGCTGCCAGGCCCGCCGCCGCGCGGGGCGTGCCAGCCATGATCGTGACTGCCGCGCCGCCGCTGCAAAGCGGCTGGATGTCCTCCAGCAGTGCTGCGACCTCGCCGCCCCAGGTGGGCAGCGTGTGGGCGGGTGCGTTGACGATGGCTTTCAAGGGCACATCGGGCATACTGCGGGCAAAATTCTCGGCACAGAGCGTACGGTGGGTGCTCGTCTGCGCCCAGAGCCAGCTGCTCTCGGCGTAGAGCTTATCCAGCCCGGGGGCCAGCACGCCGTCCTCCAGCAGGGCGGAAAGCTCCTCGCTGCGGCGGTAGGCGGTGGCACGTTCGGCCTCCCGCAGGGACGCGGGCTCTTCCAGAATCAGAAGCGGGTCGTCGAAATAGTCTAAAATCGTTGCAGGCTCAGGGTAGCGCAGCGACAGATATTTGTCCATGTTCACCGGCATCGCGCCGCCGTCCAGCTGGGCCAGGTCGCTGGCCGTGCAGCTTTCCAGGGCGGTGCGCCGCTTGCCGCGGGCTTTTTTGATGGCTGCGCGGATCAGCTCGGCGGCCTCGCCGGGCAAACCGAACAGTACCTCCCGGGCGGGGGAGACGTAGATTTTTTCGATTGGTTCATCCCGGCGCTGGGTGGCCAGGTCAAAGCTGTGCATCGTGTCGATCTCGTCGCCCCAGAACTCGAGACGCGCGGGCTGTTTCATGTCGGGCGCGTAGATATCCACAATGTCGCCGCGGATGGAAAACTGGCCCGGCCCATCCACCTGGTCGCGCCGGGTGTAGCCTGCGCCGTAGAGCAGCGCCGTCAGGTCGGCGCGGGGCAGGGTATCGCCGGGGTGCAGCGTGCGGGTGTTGGCGCAGAACTCGGCCCGGGGCGTCGTGTACTGGGTCAGCCCCTCGTCCGGCACACAGACGGCCTGCAGACGGCCGCCGACCAGATCACCCAGCACGGCCAGGCGGCGGTACTCGTACTCGCGGGCTGTACCCTCAATGGGGCGCAGAACATAGTCGCGGGCGGGGAACACCGCCGCCGCCACGCCCAGCGCGTTCAGGTCGCCCGCAAAGCGGGTGGCCTCGGTCTCGCCGGGAGTCACGATGCAGAGCGGCCTGTCCAGTGCCTGGGAAAGCGCGGCGTAGACCAGCGCCCGCCCTGCCCCGGGAATGCCAAATAAGGCGCAAGCCCCCGGTCCCCCGAGCGCCTGCGCCAGTTTTGCGTATTCTTCGGTTTTGGTAAAAAGTGCGTTGAACATAGCTTATCAGCTCAAAAATTCGGTCTTGAGCCAGCCGTATTTGCCGTCGTAGTTGACCACGACCCAGCTGCCGTCCTCGTTGGTGCCCAGGGCGGTCACGCCGGTCCCGGCGGGCACGCTGGTCACTTTGTCGTAGTCGGTGCCGGGGCCTGCACGCAGGTTCATGCCGGAATCACCGGGGGTGGTGTAGCTGGGCTGCTCGCCCTCATTGTAATAGGTGGTGGGCTGCACGCTCAGGCCGTCAAAGGTGGGCACGGGGGTCGGCTCCGGCTCGGCGGGCTGCTCTTCGGCAGGCTGCTCCTCGGCAGGGGGTTCGGCGGTGTCGCCGGTGGCCTCTGCGGTGAAGCTGTCGGCAGTCGGGTCATTCACGCCTGCTGCGGCAGAGGTGGTGTCGCTCGTCGCAAGGGCCGCGTCACCGCTGTCGGTCTTGCCGTCAAAAGTGCCGGTGAGCAGCAGCACGCTGAAAATGATGCTGGCAACCAGGGCCACCGCACAGATGGCCAGGCGGGTCATGGCTTTTTTGCGTAATTCACTCATGGTTAAACGTCCCCTTAGTGGTTGAACTTGTTTTGGGCGTACTGCAAATTGCCGTCCATCAGCAGCTTGCAGGCGTCCTCAATGTCCGGGTAGCGGTCGGTCATGGCTTTGCGGTCCGCGGGGGGCAGCTTGCCCAGCACCCAGGCGGCCAGATCGTACTGCGGGTTTGGCTTGGCCCCGATGCCGATACGGATGCGGTTGAAGTTCTCGGTGTCCAGGCTGGCGATGATGCTTTTCAGCCCATTGTGCCCGCCCGCCGAGCCGTGGGGCCGGATGCGCAGATGCCCCGGCTCCTGGGTGATATCGTCGCACAGGACGATGACGTGGTCGGCGGGGATTTTGTAAAAGTTTGCGGCGGGGGCAATGCTCTGGCCGCTGAGGTTCATATAGGTCAGCGGTTTGAGCAGCACGACCTTGTGCTGCCCCACCTGGGCGGTGCCGTACAGGCCCTGCCACTTGGCTTTTGTGATGCTGCACCCCCACTGGGCGGCCAGATAATCCAGCGCTTCAAACCCGGCGTTGTGGCGTGTGCCGTCGTATTTCGGTTCGGGGTTGCCCAGTCCGGCAATCAGCCAGTCTGCCCCAGAGGTCATTCCTAACATAGTGTGTCCTTTGTCGTGTTGGTACGCTTTGCCGCGGGGCGTCGAGGACGCTGCCCCCCTGCAATATTATTTCGCTTTCTTTTCCGCTTCCAGCTTCTGCTTTTTGGCGATGTACTTTTCCAGCTTCTTCTCGCCCCAGCCCTCGATCTCGGCCTGCTTGGCGCGCTCAATGCTCAACGCACCGGCGGGCACGTCGTGGCCGATGGTGGAACCGGCGGCGGTGAAGGCGTGGTCGCCCACCGTGACCGGTGCGACAAGGTTCGTGTTGCAGCCGATGAAGGCATAGTCGCCGATGGTGGTGTGGAACTTGCCCTCGCCATCATAGTTGCAGGTGACGGTGCCGCAGCCGAAGTTGCAGTACTTGCCCACGGTGGCGTCGCCGATGTAGGTCAGGTGGCTGACGGTGTTGCCCTCGGCAAAGTCGGCGTTCTTCGTCTCGACATAAGCGCCCAGGTGGCAGCCTTCGGCAGTCTTGGTGCCGGTGCGTACATGGGTGAAGGGACCGATCTTGTTGTTGGGGCCGATGTGGCTGTCATAGCACTGGCTGGCGTTGATGGTGGAGCCTGCGTCCACGACGGTATTCTCCAGCAGGGTGTTGGGGCCGATGACGCAGTCCGCGCCAATGACGGTCTTGCCGCGCAGGATGCAGCCGGGCAGGATGGTGGCACCGGGGGCAATGACAACCTCCGGCTCAATATAGACATCGCGGCTGATGAAATTCACGCCGTTATCCAGGTGGCGCTCAAAGGTGGCAACGTAGCGCTGCTGCGTCAGTTCAAATTTCTCTTTTGCGGTAGACATGAGCATCTTCCTTTATATACGGTTTGCAGTCAGGGGCGGGCCGCTGTGCCCGCGAAACTCTGATACCCATATATTGTATAACACCCGGCGGATTTTAGCAAGCCGAAAAACGCCTTTCGACGCAATTTCCCAGAAAAAGTTCTGTGAAAGGGAAAGAATCATGAAAAAGTACATCTTTTTCATAAGAAAATTTATTATGCTTTGCAGCGGGAAATGTTATACTGTAGCCGTAAGATGCAATAGAAGAAGGAGAGAACCCCCATGAAACCCCGAAACACCCTGATGCAGAGAATCGCAGCGCTGGCCCTGGCCGCCCTGACGGTGAGCGGCGGCGCTGTCTACGCCGATGAGGCCCGCCCAGCCCGGCTTTGCTATGCTGGCGATGCCGCAGAGCGCCCCAGAGGTGTCGATGCAGGATGCGGACGATACGGCTGCGGCGTATGACGTGTGGTTCGATGGGACGATTGGGTTAAAACAGGTTTTAGAGAATATGGGGCGCTCGCAAGTCAGTACCTATTTCACCTGGGCAAGCGACACCCATATGGCGGTAACATACTACAAAAAGAAAACCAGATGAAAAAAGGGAACGGACACCGCATCCGTTCCCTTTTGTATTTGCCACAAAAACAAGGAATTGAAAAATATTTCAAACTTCCCACCCATTATAGTTTACACGATTTTTGTGCAAATTGCAATAGGCAAACCGAAAAAGTTTGTCTACTTTTCGGCGAAACTATTGAGCATTTTTTTAACAATCTACTGGAAATCTGTCTTTCGGTCTGTTATAATGGACTATGCAAACATGATTTATGTGATGCAAACACGTCACCAATTTGGGAGGTAACTATGAGCAAGAAATTCTTGTACCTGTTCAAAGAGGGCCATGACGCCTTCGGCGGCGACCAGACCACCATGAAGAACACTCTGGGTGGTAAGGGCGCCGGCCTGGCCGAGATGACCCACGCCGGTATGCCGGTTCCACAGGGCTTCACCATCACCACCGAGGCCTGCACCCAGTACTACGCCGACAACCGCGAAATCAACGATGAGATCAAGGCGGACATCTTCAAATACATGGGCATCCTTGAGGAGCAGACTGGTAAGACCTTCGGCTCCATCGAGAACCCCCTGCTGGTTTCCGTCCGTTCCGGCGCACGTCAGTCCATGCCCGGCATGATGGACACCATCCTGA